>Ga0209121_10001997_pt1 | contig 21061 bp, 36 predicted proteins | sample Cruoilmetagenom3_FD_187292 | JGI IMG/M metagenome (GOLD analysis project Ga0209121, IMG submission 187292) | Oil polluted marine microbial communities from Coal Oil Point, Santa Barbara, California, USA - Sample 3 (SPAdes) (version 2) | ecosystem: Environmental > Aquatic > Marine > Oil seeps ...
ACTTATGTTTGACACTTCTATTTCTTTATGGTAAACTGCAAAGTTTGTGTCTACTGAGACGTAAAAGGATACAGGGCTAGGAAAAAGCCGGCTAGTTGAGGCCGGGAAGTGTTTTTTAGGGAAGTAGACTGGTATGTAACTAGGCGGCTTTTTGATTGCCTAGAAATAGCGAGAAATTACGGAAATGCCAACGATTAATCAGCTTGTTCGTAGGGGACGACGGAACTTCGCTAAGCGGACTAAGGCCCCTGCATTGCATTTCAGATACAACGCTATGAGAAGCAAGACTGAGTGGACTCTTGGGTCGCCTCAAAAACGTGGCGTTTGCATCCAGGTCAAGACTGTCACGCCTAAGAAGCCGAACTCGGCATTGCGCAAAATTGCTCGTGTACGGTTAACTAATGGTATGGAGGTAAATGCCTACATTCCTGGAGAAGGACACAACTTGCAGGAACACTCAGTAGTCTTGATTCGTGGTGGCAGGGTTAAGGATGTCCCTGGCGTTCGCTATCATATTATTCGCGGTACATTGGATACTGAAGGAGTAGCTGGCCGCAAACAATGCCGTAGCGGATATGGTTCCAAGCGACCCCAAGAGTAGCGAGGATATTAAATGCCAAGAAGATCTGGAAGAACAGTAAAAAGAATGGTAGTGCCTGATGCTAAGTATGGCAGCATCACTGTAGCCAAACTTATTAATAAGCTTATGCTGAGAGGGCAAAAGGCTACAGCCGAGCATATTACTTATGATGCCATGCAGATTGCCAGTCAGCGGCTCAACAATGCCCCTGTGGAAGTTTTAGAACAAGCTCTTGAGAATGCTACGCCACTCCTCAAGGTTAAGCCACGCCGTGTTGGAGGTGCCACTTATCAAATCCCCTTAGAGGTAGAAAGAGAGAATGGACGCTCTCTAGCTATGCGCTGGCTCATTGCCTCAGCACGGGCACGCAGAGGAAAATCTATGGCAGAGAAGCTAGCAACTGAGTTAATCGATGCCGCTCAGGGCCAAGGAGCAACAGTCAAAAAGCGTGATGATATTCATAGGATGGCTGAGGCCAACAAAGCCTTCGTTCATTATCGCTGGTGAGAGATTGCAGTGAGAACAGCAGTAGTTGAGGCAAAGGATAAAGCTATGAACCGAACTTTCCCTTTGGAAAAGATACGAAATATAGGAATCATTGCTCATATAGACGCTGGCAAAACCACTGCCACGGAGAGGATTCTATATCACACAGGGCACACATATAAGATCGGCGAGGTGGATGAAGGAACAGCAGTGATGGATTGGATGCAGCAGGAGCGAGAGCGCGGTATTACCATCACTTCAGCAGCTACTACCTGCCACTGGCGTGAGCAGCGCATCAATATTATCGACACCCCTGGGCATGTGGATTTCACCGCCGAGGTGGAGCGTAGCCTCCGGGTACTGGATGGTGGAGTTGTAATTCTCGATGCTGTGGCTGGGGTAGAAGCTCAATCAGAGACTGTATGGCGCCAAGCAGATAAATATAGTGTAGCCAGGATTTGTTTCATTAACAAGATGGATAGGATTGGAGCAGATTTTTATCACACAGTTACTATGCTTGAGGAGCGATTGCGAGCCAAGGTATTACCTATACAACTTCCGTTAGGTACAGAGAGCTCTTTCCGAGGGATTATTGACCTTGTGGAGAGTAAAGCCCTTGTCTTCCCTGATAATCTTGAATTGCCCCCAAGGGAGGAAGCTATACCCGAAAGTGATAAGGCTATCGTGACTAAGTACCGCCAAGCGCTAATTGAGAAATTAGCCGAGAATGATGACCAGATCATGATTGAGTATCTTGAGGGCAGGGAACCTTCTGCTTCTCAACTCAAGGCAGCCATAAGAAACCTGACTGTAACCAACCAAGTAGTGCCTATCCTCTGTGGCAGCGCTTTAAGAGGTAAGGGGATTCGACCCTTGCTTGATGCTATTGTAGCCTATCTCCCCTCACCTTTAGATATTCCTCCCATTAAAGCTGTCAATCCTAGAAATGGGGAAGAAGTCTTCTGTCAGGTAAGCGATGAAAAACCCTTTACAAGCTTAGCCTTTAAGGTTGTTTCTGATCCATTTATGGGCAGATTAACCTACCTGCGTATATATTCGGGCAAGGTGAAATCTGGAGCGCAGGTTCTTAATGCCACCAGGGGGGAGAAAGTGCGTTTGGGAAGGTTATATATTATGCATGCCAATCATCGGGAGGAAGTCAATGAGGCTGACACCGGTAGCATTGTAGCCACTGTAGGGCTTAAGAAGACCTCTACAGGGGATACTCTCTGTGACGCTGCTCACCCTGTGCTTTTTGAACCCATACACTTCTCTGAGCCAGTACTCTCAATGGCTATTGAAGCAAAAAGCAAAGCTGACCAAGATAAGCTGGATGATGTTCTAGCCAAGTTCGCTGAAGAGGACCCTACCTTTAAATTTTATACTAATCCAGAAACAAGCCAGATGCTTATTTCAGGGATGGGTGAATTGCACCTTGAGGTGGTGGCGGAGCGCTTATCTCGTGAGTTCGGACTGAAAGTAAAGGTTGGCAAGCCTCAAGTAGCTTATAAGGAAACAATCACCATACCTGTAGAATCTGAAGGAAGATTCATTCGCCAATCCGGCGGCAAAGGGCAATATGGGCATGTCTGGCTTAGGCTCGAGCCTGGAAGGCGAGGTGGCGGGTTCGAGTTCTATGATCAAATTCGAAGTGGGGCTATACCCAGAGAATTTATCCCAGCGGTAGGAGTCGGGGTTAAAGAGGCTGTGCAAAATGGGCCGTTGGCTGGCTATCCAATAGTGGATATTAAAGTGACTCTGTATGATGGCAGCTTCCACGAGGTTGATTCTTCAGACCTGGCTTTTAAGATAGCAGGTTCTATAGCTGTCAAGAATGGCGTGACCAAAGCCAAGCCTATTCTTTTGGAACCGATTATGCAGGCTGAAATACTAACCCCAGCTCAATTCTTGGGAGATATCATCAGCGATTTAAATTCCCGAAGGGCGCACATCGACGGCGTTGAAACCCACAAGGACTCCTCTGCTATTCGCTGCTTTGTTCCTTTGGCGAGGACTTTTGGCTTTGTCAGTGACTTGAGGTCGCTCAGCCAAGGAAGAGCAACTTATACTATGGAGTTTTACCGCTATGAAGAGTTGCCCCGTAATTTAAGTGAGCAAATTGTGATTAATACTAGGATACGATGATGAGCAGTCAAAAAGTTCGTGTCAAAATCAAAGGCTTTGATCATAGGCTAGTTGACCAATCAGTGAAGCAAATAGTAGAAGCAGTAGAACGTACTGGAGCCATAATTGCTGGACCGGTACCATTGCCTACACATATAAGGAAATTTTGTGTCATCCGCTCTCCAAACATCGATAAAGATTCAAGGGAGCAATTTGAAATTCGCACTCATAAACGGCTTATTGATATCTTGCAGCCGACTTCTAAAACTATAGATGCCTTAACTCAAATTAATTTGCCCTCTGGGGTAGAGATAGATATCAAGTTGTAGTGAAGCTATGTTTCCCGGTATTATTGGCAAGAAAATAGGTATGACGCAGGTTCCCCTAGAAAGCGGGGAGATGGCGGCAGTAACTGTCATAGAAGCTGGCCCCTGCTTCGTCACCCAGGTGAAAAACCAAACTAAAGATGGTTATGACGCTGTCCAGCTAGGTTTTGGGGAGGCTAAGCATCTCACTGCTCCACAAAAGGGGCACCTTAAAGGCATGGATAAAATCAGGCATCTCCGTGAATTCAGAACTGATGATGTAAGCTCCGTTAAGCGCGGTGATAGGATAGATGTTACTTTTCTGAACTCGGGTGACCATATAAGTGTAACCGGCCTATCCAAGGGAAAGGGCTTTGCTGGCGTGGTGAAACGCTACCATTTTGCTGGTGGGCCAAAAACTCACGGACAATCTGATCGCCATCGCGCTCCCGGCTCAATCGGCGCTACTACATCTCCCGGCCGAGTGCTTAAGGGAATGCGTATGGCAGGACATATGGGAAATAGGAAAACCACTGCCCGCAATCTCAAGGTGGTAGGAGTAGATACGAGCCATAACTTGCTTCTGGTTAAAGGAGCAGTGCCTGGAGCTAAAAGGGGGCTGTTAATTATTGAGAAGGTGGGGAAATAGAAAATGCGAGTTCCTGTTTATAGTTCTAAAGGGGAGGTTATTGACCAAGTAGAGATCAGGGAGGATGTTTTTGGCATTCCCTTTAATGAAGCAGTGGTTCATCAGGCAGTGGTGAGGCAGCTAGCTAATAAGCGCCAAGGAACTGCAGCTGCGAAGACAAGGGGGGAGGTTAAGGGAAGCACAAAGAAACTTTATTCCCAGAAGCACACTGCCCGGGCGAGGAGAGGGGATATAAAATCACCACTGCTCAGGGGAGGTGGAGTAATTTTTGGGCCTAAGCCACGGTCATATCGCCAATCTATGCCCAAGAAGATGAGACGGTTAGCCTTGAGGTGCGTTCTCTCCTCCAAAACCAGGGAGGAAAATTTGAAAGTGATACAAGGGCTTGCTTTTGAAAGGCCAAAAACGAAAGATACAGCTGATATCTTATCAGCACTCGACATTGATTCTACTGCTTTAATCGTTACTGAACATCCCAATATCAATGTGGTCAAATCAGCTCGCAATTTAACTAATGCCAAGGTTCTACCTTCAGCTCTAATTAACGTACTGGATTTACTTTCTTATAAAGCGTTAATAATCACTATTCCCGCACTACATAATATAGAGAGAACCTGGGGGCGAGAGGAAACTAAAAGTGCATCTCTATGAGGTACTGCGTCGCCCTTTAATTACGGAGAAGGCTACCTTACTCAAGGAAGGGAATAGATATGTCTTTGAGGTAGCTAAGGAAGCCACCAAGCCTCAAATTAAGGAGGCAGTTGAGGAAGCCTTTAAAGTGAAAGTGGCTAAAGTTAATATAATAACCGTTCCAGGGAAGACAAAAAGGATGGGCGGAAGAGAGGTAACAAGCCCAACTTGGAAGAAGGCGATAGTTAGTTTAGAGCCTGAGTATAAGATCACCTTCTTCGAAGGTGTGTAATTTATTATATACTACATGTGAGGTAAATCTTGGGATCAGTTGTTAAGTGGAGAAAGAAAAAGATGTCTAAACACCAACATAAGAAACTTCTTAAGAAAACTCGTTGGCAAAGAAGGCACCCATAACGTCATTGCGAGTTCGTGAGGTGATTCATAGTGTTAAAGACCTATAATCCAACATCTCCAGGCAGGAGAGGCAAAATTGGCACTAGTTTTGAGGAGCTAAGCAAAGTGGCTCCGGAGAAAGCGTTGCGCGTTCCACTGAGAAGGAAGGCAGGGCGGAATAATCGGGGAGTAATAACAGTGCGTCATCGAGGTGGTGGAAGTAAGCGTAAACTGCGTATTGTCGATTTCAGCAGGAACAAAATTGGTGTTCCTGGAAAGGTAGCCACTATTGAATATGACCCTAATCGCTCAGCTAGAATTGCCCTAATCCACTACCTCGATGGAGAAAAACGTTATATCCTTGCTCCTGTAGGCCTTAGTTTAGGCGATACTATAAAAGCAGGTGAAGAGGTTGAGATAAAAGCAGGAAATGCCTTGCCACTGAGCTCAATCCCTGTGGGCACTTTGGTTCATAATGTTGAGCTCGAGCCCGGCAAAGGGGGGCAGATTATTCACAGTGCCGGCAGCGCTGCTCAAATTATGAGCAAGGAAGGTAAATATGTTTTGCTTCGTTTGCCATCAAGCGAATTGCGCAAATTTCACTACAAATGCTGGGCTACTGTGGGGCAGATAGGCAATGTCGACCACGAGAACATAAGATTTGGTAAAGCTGGGTGTAGAAGGTGGCTAGGCATACGTCCTTCAGTTCGAGGAGTTGCCATGACCCCTCGAGACCACCCCCATGGTGGCGGTGAAGGTAGAGCACCAATAGGACTAAAACATCCCAAAACGCCATGGGGAAAACCAGCCTTGGGTTACAAGACGCGTAGTCGTAAAAAATCAGACAAAATGATTGTTACACGGAGGAAATAAGGTGTCACGCTCACTTAAGAAAGGCCCTTTCTGCGATGCTAAATTGCTTAAGAGGATAGAGGCACTCAACAGTTCAGGTAAAAAAACGGTGATAAAGACTTGGTCCCGCGCTTCTACCGTCATGCCACAGATGATAGGACATACTATCGCGGTACATAATGGCAGGAGGCACGTGCCCATTTTTATCACTGAGAACATGGTAGGTCATAAGTTGGCTGAATTTGTACCAACTCGGACATTTAGAGGGCATGTCACTAAAGCTAAAACAACTATGCAGGAAAAGAGGAGATGAGCCACCGTGAAGGTAAGAGCTGTAGCTAAGGACGTCGGTATTTCACCTCAGAAAGTTCGCTTGGCACTAGATATGGTTAAAGGTAAGAAAGTTGATGAAGCGCTAACTATTCTCAGTTTCTTGCCCACCCCGGCAGCTAAAGCTGTAGCTAAAGTTATTGAATCAGCAGCTTCTAACGCTGAAAACAATTTTCAAATGCCGCATAGTGACCTTAGAATCTCCGATGCCTTCGCTGATCAGGGGCATACTTTAAAGAGGTTTCGCCCTCAATCAAGGGGGAGAGTAAGCCCTATTTTGAAGAGGTCCAGCCAAATTACGGTTTCCGTTGAGGAGGGAAGTTAGTTTTGGGACACAAAGTTCATCCTGGAGGTTTCAGACTAGGTGTTACCCACAACTGGCAGGCTAAGTGGTATGCTGAGAAGAACTATGCCCAGTTTTTGCAGGATGACTTAAAGCTACGTAGAGCCATTGAAGAAAAATCCCCCGGAGGGAACATCACTCGGGTAGAGATCGAACGAACAGGGGATGAGCTAGGTTTAACTCTTTATTCTGCCCGCCCTGGCATTTTGATTGGCAAAGGAGGGCAAAACGTAGAATCACTGAGGGCAGAGTTGGAAAAGATTAGTGGCAACAGGATTAGATTGACCATTAGAGAAGTTGAACATCCTGAACTTGAAGCTTGCTTAGTGGCTCGAGGTATTGCTGATCGGATCGAAGGCAGAGTTCCTTTCCGTCATGCTATGAAGCAAGCAGCTTTCCGAACCATGCAGGCTGGCGCTAAAGGAATAAAGATAAGGTGTGCTGGAAGGCTTGGTGGGCATGAAATTGCCAGAGTTGAAAACCTTCACCAAGGGCAAATGCCATTGCATAAATTGTGTGCTGATATCAGTTATGGCCTTGTCGAGGCTCGTACTGTTATGGGGCGTATTGGGGTAAAGGTATGGATTTATAAGGGTGATACTATTTCCGAGGTAAGAAGAGAGAATGTTACAGCCGAAGCGAGTGAAGCATCGTAAAGTTCATAGGGGTCGATTAAAAGGAGCAGCTCACAGTGGAGACAGTATCGCCTTTGGTGATTTTGCTTTGAGATCTGAGGAATCCGCTTGGATAACAGCAAGTCAAATTGAGGCTGCTCGCCGGGTCTTTGTGCGCTATTTGCGACGTGGTGGACAGCTGTGGATACGTATTTTCCCAGACAAAGTTGTGACCAAAAAACCGGCGGAGACAAGAATGGGTGGTGGTAAAGGAGCCCCTGATCACTGGGTAGCCGTGGTTAGGCGAGGCAGAATCATGTTTGAATTAAGCGGTATAAGTGAAGATGCGGCTCGAGAGGCAGTGAATCTCGCCTCTTATAAACTTCCTATTGCTACTAGCTTTGCATCAAGAGAGGCAACCAGAGTTGAAAGCTGACCAAATTCGCGCCCTCAGTAGTGAGGAGTTACTAAGAAAGTTAGCGGAGGCTCATGAGGAGCTTCTTAAGCTCCGCTTTCGTCTGGCAACCCGGCAATTGACTAACTACCATGAGATTACTAGAGTTAAGAAAAGGATTGCCAAGATAAAGACTATCTTAAGGGGAAGGGAACTCAATATAGAATGAGTTATATCAGAAAGAGAAAAGTTAGAATCGGGCAAGTAGTGAGCGACAAGATGGATAAAACTGTGGTGGTAGCTGTGGAAACTGTGAGACACGACCCGCTTTATAAAAAAACTATCACACACAGTAAGAAATATAAAGCTCACGACAACAGTAATATCTGTAGAATTGGAGACAGAGTGAGGATTATTGAGACACGTCCTTTATCTAAGGAGAAGCGCTGGAGCGTAATGGAGATAATATCCAGAAGGGAATTAACTGAAAGGGCATCGGGTGAAGTAGGGAAATATGATTCAAGCTTACACCAGACTCAAGATAGCTGATAACACAGGAGCCAAACAAATTATGTGCATTAAGGTGCCTGGCGGAACCAAGAGAAGATACGCACATATTGGTGATATCATTGTGGCTGCAGTGAAGCGTGCTATGCCACATGGGCTGATAAGGGATGGTGAGGTGGTGAAGGCTGTGATTGTACGCGTAGCTAAACCTTATCGCCGCTCTGATGGCTCCTATATTAGATTTGATGAAAATGCAGCAGTCATTCTAGGTGACGGAAATAACCCTAGAGGGAGCCGCATCTTCGGTCCTGTAGCCCGAGAACTTAGAGACAAGAATTTTACTAAGATAATATCCTTAGCTCCAGAGGTTCTTTGAAATGAAAATCAGAAAAAACGATACTGTTATTATCATCGCTGGTAAAGATAGAGGGAAAAAGGGGAAAGTGCGCCGTGTCTTCCCCAAAGAGGACAGGGTAGAGGTAGAAGGGCTTAATATGATCAAACGCCATTCCCGAACCAGTGGCAGAACTCGGCAGGCTGGCATAATTGAGCTTGAATCGCCACTTCATATATCCGATGTAATGCTACTGTGCAATAAGTGTGGTAAGCCCACGCGAGTCGGGTTTCGCTTTCTCGATGACGGTCGTAAGGTGCGCATTTGTCATTCCTGCCAAGAAATAATTGATTAAGTGGATGTAATATATGGGGTCTAGGTTAAGAGAGAAATATTTAACAGAGGTAGTTCCTCAGCTCAAAGCTAAGCTCGGCATTAACAACGTAATGCAGTTACCCAAGCTAGAAAAAATTGTGCTTAGCATTGGTTTAGGCGAAGCAACACAAAACCCTAAAGCTCTCGAAGCAGCTGAGGGGGACTTAGCTGTAATCTCTGGGCAACATCCAGTGATTACACGAGCCAAGAAATCCATTGCCTCCTTTAAGGTAAGAACTGGTATGCCCATTGGAATGATGGTAACATTGCGGGGCCAACGGATGTACGATTTTTTTGATAAGTTAGTTAATGTTATTCTGCCGCGTTTCCGTGATTTCCGAGGAGTATCAGCAGACTCCTTTGATGGTCAAGGCAATTACAATTTAGGTATAAGAGAGCAGATAGTTTTCCCCGAGATCGATTATGATAAAATAGATAAAGTTCGTGGTCTTCAAGTGACCGTAGTCACTACAGCCAAGAATGATAATGAGGCCAGAAGTTTGTTACATCTTCTGGGCATGCCTTTCAAAAAAGGTTAAGATGGCAAAAACGTCTAAGATTGTGAAATCAAAACGAGCACCAAAATATAAAGTGCAGCAACGCAACCGCTGTCAACTGTGTGGCAGACCGCGTGCTTATATGCGCAAATTTGGCTTATGTCGTATTTGCTTCCGCAAACTCGCTGTAACCGGCCAAATCCCCGGGATAAGGAAGTCAAGCTGGTAAGGAAGGTCAATGATGGTTACTGACCCAATCGCTGATATGTTGACTCGGATTCGCAATGCCATCATGGCAGGCCATGATGACGTGCTGATGCCATCATCTCGAGTGAAGCTTTCTATTGCTAAGATCCTCAAAGAAGAGAGCTTGATCGATGACTACGAGATTCTCAAAGGTAAGCCCCAGCAAACAATAAAAATTCAGCTTAAGTATGTAGGTAACCAGCCAGCCTTACTAGGCTTAGAGAGAGTGAGCAAGCCTGGCCTGAGAACTTACGTTGGAAGACGTGAGATTCCACGTGTCTATGGGGGGTTGGGCATTGCCATTTTATCCACACCCAGGGGCATTATGACTGGCCGAGAGGCTTGGCGGCGCCACCTTGGTGGTGAAGTCCTATGCTATGTATGGTAGATTAACTCAGGAGTAGTAAATGTCTCGGATTGGTGCACTCCCTATTCCTGTACCTCCGTGTGTCGAGGTAAGGATCGAAGGGAACAAAGTAACAGTAACGGGAGACAAGGGGAAACTTCAGCGATGTTTTTCTCCGGATATTTCTATTACTTTAGAAAATGCGAGCTTGATTGTGACGCGACCTAGCAATAGCAGAATCCATCGCTCCTTGCACGGGCTAACCCGCAGCCTTTTGGCTAATATGGTTGAGGGAGTAAGCAAGGGGTTCGAGCGAGTTTTGGAGATAAATGGCGTGGGCTACAGAGCACAAAAGGTCGGTGACAACAAATTAGTATTTCAAATTGGATATAGCCACTCTGTTGAGTTTCCTCTCCCTGCTGGTATCGATGCAACTGTTGAGGGAACAAAGCGTATTCATATTTGGGGCATTGATAAGGAAAGTGTTGGGGAGACCGCAGCTAGGATTCGAGCTATACGCCCTGCTGACTCTTATAAAGGAAAGGGAATTAAATTTGCCGAGGAGAGGCTACATCTCAAAGCCGGTAAGGTAGGCAAGGTATCTAAGGCATAGTGAATATAATGGCTAAGACAAATTCAAAACTAATTCGAAAAGTACGGCATAAGCGAGTGAGAAACAGGGTAACAGGCATAGCCTCACACCCTCGATTATGTGTCTTTCGAAGCTTGAATCATATCTATGCTCAGGTTATAGATGATTCTGTAAGCCAAACCCTAGTTTCAATGAGCACCCTTAATACTGAAGTAAGAGACAAGACCAAGCAAACGGCAAAAACTAAGCAAGCTGAGCTTGTAGGTTCGTTGCTTGCTCAAGGAGCATTGGGTAAGGGAATCAGCCATGTGGTTTTCGACCGTGGTGGTTATAAGTATCACGGCCGGGTCAAGGCTCTTGCTGAAGCTGCTAGGCAAGCTGGGCTTTTGTTTTGAGGTCTAAGTTATGAAAGCTGTTACGAGAGTGATTAGCAAAAGAGCCAACATTGACACCTCAGAGATGGAACTTGAGGAGAAGCTACTAGCCATTAATCGTGTGACCAAGGTGGTTAAAGGTGGCAAACGACTTCACTTCCGAGCCCTGGTGGTAGTTGGTGATGGCAAGGGGCATGTGGGAGCTGGTCTAGCTAAAGCAGCCGGGGTTCCTGAAGCGATACGTAAGGCTAATGCCGCAGCGCGGAAAGAGCTAATCGACGTGCCCATTGTAAATACTACCATCCCTCATGAAATTTTAGCTAAGTTTGGAGCATCCAAGATTTTGCTTAAGCCGGCAGCATTCGGCAGTGGCATAATCGCCAGCAATACTGTTCGAGCAGTAGTTGAATTGGCTGGTATAAAAGACATCCTCGGCAAATCCCTGGGCAGCTCTAACCGTGTTAATGTGGTCAAAGCCACCATGCTTGCTTTGGCTAGCCTGAAGAAACCTAAAGAGCCTGTGATTGAAGACAAAACGGACTCTGAAGCTCAAAAGGATGAGGTAAATGAGACAGAATGAATTAAAACCTCCTCTAGGTGCCAAGCATAAAAGGAAGCGTGTAGGCCGGGGAGATAGTAGTGGATATGGTACCTATTCAGGGCGAGGTTGCAAGGGACAAAAATCTCGCTCTGGGGGTGGTGTGCGTCTGGGGTTTGAGGGTGGTCAATTGCCTCTTGTAAAACGGCTGCCGGGGAAAAGAGGGGGCACTAATATATTTAAAACTGAATATAATATTGTAAATGTAGGCAAACTTGGGATTTTCCCAGCGTCGACTGAGGTAAATTCAGAGACTTTGCTCAAAACAGGGCTAATCAGGTCAGTCAAACAACCAGTTAAGCTTCTCGGCTACGGTGATATTCATCAACCACTGACAGTTAAAGCTGCTAAATTCTCGGCAGCCGCAGAGAAGAAGATCCTTGCTGCTGGGGGAGGGGTACAGAGAGCTTAGAATGCAGCTACGCAAGGAGGGACAGCCACGCCTCATCCAGGCACTAATAGATATGTTCGCATTGCCAGACTTAAGACGCAGGCTCCTTTTCACTCTGGGTATCCTGGTTGCTTTCCGTTTCATGGTTCATATTCCCTCACCCGTGGTAACTCCTGAAGTTTTGCAAAGGCTTGCCGAAACAATCGAGCAAAATCAGCTTTTAGGCATGCTTGACCTCTTCAGCGGCGGCGCTATGAAAAATTTTAGCGTGGCTGCCCTTGGTGTTTATCCTTACATTACTGCCTCCATCATCATGCAATTATTGGTTCCGGTTATCCCCAGACTCCAGAGTATCGCTCAAGCAGGAGAAGCTGGTCAACGCAAAATCAATCGCATCACTCATCTGGCAACTGTGCCATTAGCTGCTTTACAGGGCTATGCACAGATTACCTTGCTGCATAGTCAAAATATTATTGGGGATATTGAGACACCGATTATCGCTGTCACCATAATCTCGATAACTGCTGGCACAGTGTTCCTTGTCTGGCTGGGCGAATTGATTACCGAGCGAGGCATTGGTAATGGAATATCGATAATCATTTTCGCTGGTATCGTAGCCAGCTTAGCAGAGACGGTTGGGCGTGGTCAGCTAGCCGCCAGGGAAAACCCCCTAGGTTTAATAACCTTCATTATCCTTGGCCTGGCCACCTTGGTGTTCATAGTTATGTTCATCGAGGCCCACCGCCGCATCCCAGTTCAGTATGCTCGTAGCACCTTTCGTGGTGGCCGCATGTATCGACAATCAGGGTCACACTACATTCCACTGCGGGTGAACACTGCCGGGATGATACCCCTCATTTTCGCCATAGCGCTAATGCAATTTCCAGCGGTAATAGCTAGCTACTTTGCCAATCCAACAAATCCAAACTTAGCAGATAAAATTATGTATCTCTTTAACCCTTCGACAGCCCCCCCCGCAGGCTTGATTTATCAAGGATTATACTTCGCCTTAGTAATTGGCTTTACCTTCTTTTACACCATGGTTATATTTGAGCAAATGAACCTGCCTGAAACTTTGCAGCGGCAGGGTGGCTTTATTCCTGGAGTTCGGCCAGGAAAAGCAACCGCTGATTATTTGAATGGAACCATAAAACACCTTACATTTGGGGGTGCATTCTTTCTGGCCATAGTTGCCATTACGCCCTTCATCGCTCGAGTAATTACAGGTATCACTGTGTTGGCAATCTCCAGCACTGCCCTGCTTATAGCTGTTGGTGTTGCTTTAGATACCATGAAGCAGCTGGAGGCTCAGTTAACCATGCGCCGCTATGAAGGCTTCTTAAAGTGAGACGATATTAAAATGTATATTGTTATATTAGGTGCTCCGGGAGCAGGAAAGGGAACCCAGGCAGATATTATTTGCCAGGAGATAAATTTACCCCACATAGCCTCCGGTGATTTATTTCGGCAGGCGTTAGAGAAAAAGACCAAATTAGGGCTCTTAGCTAAAAGCTACATGGAAAAGGGGAAGTTAGGCCCTGATGAAATAACAATTAATATGATTCTCGAAAGGATCAGCTTGCCTGATTGTGCCTCAGGTTGCCTTTTTGATGGTTTCCCCCGCACTTTAGAACAAGCTAAGGCTTTGGATAAGGCTCTGGCTGGACGAGGGAAAAGTACAGATAAGGCGATATACATTGAAGTACCTGACGAGGAGTTGATGAGACGCCTTAGTGGGCGTTGGATTTGCCGGAGGTGCCAAACACCTTATCACCTGATAACCTCTCCACCTAAAGTAAAGGGAAAATGTGACAAATGTGGTGCTGAGTTATATCAGCGTCCCGATGATAAGGAGGAGATAGTGAGGGAGCGCTTGAAGGTTTTCCGTGAGCTAACTATTCCTATTCTTGATTATTATAGGAAGCAGCATAAATTAATCAAAGTCAACGGCAATTCAGGCATACCACAGGTAGCTAAGGAAATACTATCTATACTTAAAGAGGGTAGATGATAATTATAAAGTCTCCCGAAGAAATAGCTATTATGCGGCAATGCGGTAAGATACTAGCAGCCATTCTGGGTAAACTAAGAATGGAAGTAAGGCCGGGGATTAAAACTCAGCAGCTAGATGCTATTATGGCTGAAGAATTAGATAAGAGAGGAGTCAAACCTTCATTTAAGAATTATCAAGGCTTTCCTGCCAATCTGTGTGTTTCTGTGAATGATGAGATAGTTCACGGCATTCCTGGCGAACGACTATTGAAGGATGGAGATATTGTTTCCTTAGATGCTGGAGTTATTTATGATGGTTTCCACACGGACTCAGCTATAACTGTTGGCGTAGGAGGGATAAGCCAGCAATCTAAGGAACTTATAGAAGTTACCAGAAATAGTTTGAAGGTTGGCATCGCTCAAGCTAATTGTGGGGCATATGTTAGAGACATTTCAGTTGCCATTCAGAATTATGTTGAATCAAGAGGCTTCTCTGTAGTCAGGGAATATACAGGGCATGGGGTAGGAAGAAATTTGCACGAAGAACCGCAAATACCTAATTTCGCCTTCAAAAAAGGACCTCTTCTCCGCAAGGGCATGACTTTAGCCATCGAACCAATGGTCAATGCCGGTGATTGGCATACCAGGTTAGCTCCTAACCAATGGACAGTGCTAACAATTGATAGAAGCCTTTCAGCACACTTTGAACATACTGTTGCTATCACTGATGGTGGAGCTGAGGTGCTTACTTAAGAAAACATGCCTAAGAAAGAAAAGATAGAAGTTGAGGGCAAGGTAATTACATGTTTACCCGACACTATGTTTCGTGTAGAGTTAGCTAATGGTCACATGGTGTTAGCCTATATTTCAGGGAGGATGAGAAAACATTATATTAAGATTCTGCCTGGAGATAGAGTCTTAGTGGAGCTTTCTCCTTATGACCTAAGCCGGGGCAGGGTTACCTATCGGCTTAAATAGTCTTTCATCTTTGACAGAGCAGCAAGGAAAGTTTATTATAGCAAGGTTTTGTTTTCGGTGATTAAGAATGAAGGTAAGTGCTTCAGTTAAGCGGCGCTGCAGCAAGTGCAAAATTATCAGGAGGAGGGGGGTTGTCAGGGTTATCTGTGAAAATCCAAAACATAAACAGAGGCAAGGCTAATAGATAATGGCACGCATCGCTGGTATGGATCTTCCCAAGAATAAGCCAATTAAGGTGGCTTTGCAATGTATCTATGGCATTGGTCCTACATCAAGTCGGCAGATTCTAACTGCTACCGGGATTGACTCCGACATCAGAGTTAAGGATCTTGCCGAAGAACAGGTTAGTGAACTCCGCAGTATTATTGATAAACAGTATAAGGTTGAAGGGGACCTCAGGAGGGAAGTCCAGTTTAACATAAAGCGGCTTATCGACATCAGTTGCATGCGAGGAATGAGGCATCGCATGAATTTACCAGTCCACGGGCAGAGGACGCGCACTAATGCTCGCACTAAAAGAGGTGCAAGGAAGACAGTGGCCGGTAGAGGTCAAAGGCGAGGCGTAGCAAAGAAGTAAAGAGGTTGTGTGCTATAAATGCCAAAAAAGAGAAGGACTAGAACAGGAAAGAGGCCACGCAGGGGTATTGTTGAAGGGCGGGCTTATATTCAATCTACTTTCAACAACACCCTCGTTACTATTGCTGACATGGAGGGCAATGTTATCGCTTGGGGAAGCTCCGGCGCGGCTGGATTTAAAGGTTCCAGAAAGGGTACCCCTTACGCTGCCCAATTAGCTGCTCAGGATGCAGCACGACGAGCAATGAGCGATGGCTTACGCCGAATCGAAGTCTATATTAAAGGTCCTGGTAGTGGGCGCGAGGCAGCTATCCGCGCCTTACAGGCATCAGGCCTTACCGTCACTAGTATCAGAGATGTGACTCCTATTCCTCACGATGGCTGCCGTCCGCGTGGAAGGAGAAGGGTATAAGATGGCACGTCATACCGGACCCTCCTGTTGCTTATGTCGTTATCTTGGCGAGAAGCTGATGCTCAAAGGAGAAAAGTGCTTTACGGCCAAGTGTCCTGTAGAGAGGAGCAGCGCTCGATCAAGAAAGGGTTTCTCGAGACGCCGCAGAATTTCCGATCGTGGGCTTCAATTGCGGGAAAAACAGAAGGTTCGTTTTAGCTATGGTGTCTTAGAGCGGCAATTTCGTCGCTTTTTTTCCGAGGCGGCCAAGTCGCCGGGCATCACGAGCGATAACCTTATGATATTGCTAGAGAGGCGCTTAGATAATGTGGTTTACCGCTTAGGTTTTGCTGACTCGCGTGCTCAAGCTAGACAAATAGTCCAGCACAGACACATCTTGGTTAACGGACGCAGAGTAAATATACCTTCCTATCTGGTGAAATTGGGAGACACTATTGGGTGGCGAGAAGCAAGCACCACAACTGAATACTATAAAAGCTTGGCCGAAAAGATTAAGGGGGAAATCACTCCGGGATGGCTAAGCCTGAATGAGGAGCAGATGAAGGGTACCGCGTTAACTTTGCCCAGCCATGACGATATTGAGGCTAAATTTGATGCCAAAGCCATTGTTGAATATTACTCAAGGTAGTCTAAAGGAGGAGCCTTTACCATTGGAGCTATCTATACCAAAAATAAACTACATTGAAGGCGCTGGCAATTATGGGCGCTTTGCTGCTGAACCTTTGGAGAGGGGATTTGGGGTCACCTTAGGCAATGTACTGCGTCGTGTACTCCTTAGTTCTTTGCCTGGTGCTGCAGTAACCTGGGTCAAGATTGAAGGGATTCAGCATGAATTCTCCACTATCCCTTATATTAAAGAGGATACCATTGAATTTCTACTGAATGTCAAGGAGCTAAGGCTTCGTCCTCTTTCTCATGAACCTGGCAAGTTGCTTCTAGAAGCAGAAGGAGAAGGCAGAGTTTGCGCTGCTGATATTAAACAAACAGCAGACTTTAAGATTGCTAACCCAGAGCTATGTTTGGCCACTCTGGACTCCTCTCAAGCCAGACTATATGTTGAATTTAATGTGGAGCTAGGGAGGGGTTATGTGCTTGCTAAATCGGCTGACGACCTGCCAGTAGGAGCACTGCCTCTAGATGCCATCTTCACCCCAGTGCGTAAGGCTAATTTCTCGGTAGAAGCTATCAGCCCCGGGGAAGAAAGAAGCCAGGAAAGGCTTATTCTAGAAGTGTGGTCTGACGGCACTATTTCTCCAGAGGAAGCAATCAGCCAAAGTGCTAATATCCTAATTAATCAACTCAGCCCATTTAAGGAATTTGAAATTGCAGCGGCAGAGCAGGTAAGTATTGGTGAAGGTTTACTAATTCCAACCGAACAGTATAACGCCCCTCTAGAGGAATTAGGCCTATCAACGCGAGCTTACAATAGTTTAAGGAGAGGCGACATTTCGAATTTGGGACAGCTTTTGGAGAAGAGCAGAGAAGGTTTACCGCCATTACCTGGCTTTGGAGCAAAGTCTCGAGCTGAAGTGGAGGAACTGATTGCCAAATTAGGCTTTCCTATTACCTCTAAAAAGAAGAGAGGGAAATGAGACATCGCATAGCTGGACGAAAATTAGGTAGGCCTACAGGTCACCGCTGGGCGCTATACCAAAATCTGGTAACCTCTCTCCTGGCTTATGAAAAGATCACCACCACTGAAGCTAAGGCTAAGGAAATTCGTAGCTTGATTGAGGAGATGATCACTTTGGGAAAAGAAGGCAATCTTGCTTCAAGACGGCGAGCTACAGCTTTCATTAGTGATAAAAGAGTGGCCAAGAAATTATTCGATGAGATTGCTCCAAGATATGCTGATAGAAGTGGGGGCTACACCCGATTGGTGAAATTGGGGCCTCGCCATGGTGATAATGCTCCCATGGCTCAAATCGAATTGGTTGAGCAGTGAGCCTTACGAAGTTTGTTTTAATTATAGAATACGATGGCACGCAGTATCATGGATTCCAGTGGCAACCTGGCTTACCTACTATTCAAGCTGAGATGGAGGAAGCTATAAGAAAACTTTATGGACAAAGCAGCAGAGTTATATCAGCTAGTAGAACCGATGCCGGTGTACATGCTAAAGGGCAAGTAGTAAGTTTCTGGGCGAAGCCTGCAGTGGATACGACAACGTTAGTTAAAGCATTAAATCACTACCTACCCGGTGATATCGCAGTTAAAGCGGCTTACAGAGCAGGTAATGATTTTAATGTCAGGCGCGATGCACTAAGTCGGGAATATCGCTACTACATCTTAAACAGAGATACTAGATCGCCCTTCAGCAAAACGTTTGCCCTATTTATGCCCAAGGTGCTAAATATTCAGGTTATGCACAAGGCATGCCAGCTCATGCAAGGCAAGCATGACTTTATCTCCTTCACTAATTCATTGGACACTGCCAGAGATGCAATGCGCCATGTCTATGAGGCGAAGATTGACAAAAGGGAGGAATTTGTTGTTTTCTGTATAGAGGCTAATTCCTTCCTGCCCCACCAAGTACGCAATACAGTGGGGCCCCTAATTAGATTGGGGCTAGACAAAATGGGCATTGAGGAGTTTCATGACATTATGGAGGCGAAGAAGCTCGGTTTAGCCGGGCCTACAGCCCCTGCACACGGCTTGTGGCTGACTAAGGTCAATTATTCTAAGCCTCTCGGAGAATGAAGGTGAAAACTTATAGTCCTGGAGCCAGAGATATTAAACGAGAGTGGCATATAGTTGATGCCTCAGGGAAAACTTTAGGCAGGCTGGCATCTCAGGTAGCTAGCTTACTTATGGGTAAACATAAACCGACCCAGGCTCCCCACATTGATACTGGTGACTACGTTGTAGTGATTAATGCTGCCAAGGTAATGGTGACTGGGAACAAAGCTGAGCAAAAGATTTACTATAGACATTCCGGATACCCTGGAGGGTTGAAAAGCCCAACCTTTAAGGATGTATTTAATAGCCATCCCACTCGTGTCATTGAACTTGCTGTCAAGGGGATGCTACCCCATAACCGTTTGGGCAGAGCTATGTTCAGGAAGCTCAGAGTTTACCCCGGATGTGAGCACCCTCATCATGCTCAGACTGTAGAAAGGAAGGATAGTTAGAATATGGGTGCTAAAAAGTATATCTACGGGACAGGTAAGCGTAAGTGTGCTATTGCACAAGTCAGGCTTTTCCCTGGAAAGGGAGAGATAACAGTTAATGATAGACCTTATGAAGAAGTCTTTACCCGCCTTGAGCACCGCCGTATGATCGAGTCTCCTTTCTCGGTCAGTGATAACGTGGGCAAATTTCGCACTACGGTGAAGGTGAGAGGTGGTGGCATAAGTGGTCAAGCTGCAGCCGTTCGGCACGGTATTGCTCGAGCTCTGGTCAAGGAGAATGAGTTATTTAAACCTGCGTTGCGAAAGGAAGGCCTGCTTACCCGAGATGCTAGGATTAAAGAACGCAAGAAATATGGCCTTAAGCGAGCGCGCAAGGCACCACAATTTACTAAACGCTGATCCTCAGACTGCTATACAAATTTTGCAAAAGTCGATAGTGGAATCACTTTACTCTAATTTGAATTAAAATATCTCCAGGTTGGCCATCAGTTATCTGACGAGCATTACTGAGTCTGACCACACCTCCTGTTTTCACCCCCGGAGGAATCTTCACCTGCAGCCTTTTCCCTTTCCTTGTCAATAGCTTTACCGTTCCCTGGAAAGCTTCTTTGGATGTAATTATAAGCTCATAGCGGGTATCTTGGTGTTGGGGCTCCCATGTTTGGCCAAATATCTCATCCAGATTGATTCTTTCCCCCGGCCTGGCTTCAAATCTTACTCCTCCCGGCCTAGCAAAATTTTTAAAAGAGAACGAAGAACCTCTGCCCTTCAAGAAATCACCAAATACGTTATCCAGAAAACCAAATCCAAGGCCAGCTCCACCAAAGTCCTTTATCATATCCTCGAAAGTTGTTCTGGTAAAGGGACTCCCAAAAATGTCGCCAACATTGCCAACTGTGCCAAATTGGTCATACTGCCTTCTTTTTTGGGGATCACCGAGAACTCCATAAGCTTCGTTTATCTCCTTGAACTTTTCGTTAGCCCACTTTTCTCTTTCCGGATTGCGATCGGGATGATACTGCATAGCTAGTTTCCTATAAGCTTTCTTAATCTCCTCATCCGAGGCACTTCTCGGCACTCCTAGAATTTGATAGTAATCTCTAGCCATCAGTATCCCCTAATTTAGGCATATTTAACCAACCTCTATTGGGTCTAGTTGCCTTATTCATTAAATTCAAATTACCATATATACACCAAAGTTATGATCCTATTACAAGTACTTCAGCTACTCTTTTACACTTGCTCGTTTGCGCCGGGCATGGCGCCTACCCGACCACAAACCATTAAAGAATTTTCGGTTCAGTAGATGCCTCTGATCCGCCACATCCAGGAGATCCCTGGATACACTCCTTTCGAAATAGGCTACCTCGATATGCTTGCCCATGTTCTTCACAGCTTGAAGGGCATAAGCAAAATCAGCATCTCCACTCACCAGTATTGCCACATCATACAGGTTAATCCAGGCAAAATGTAGCAAATCCGTGGCCAACATAATATCTATGCCCTTTTCAACTGGGATACCCTGAGATATTTTTGTGCTACCCAGTCGAACCTCCAGATATGGCGTCTTACGCAAAGTATCAAGGAACTCCTGTTGCTCGCGGTAAGCATCAGGCCATTGGACCGGGTCCTGCAAGATGTTGTAATAATATGTCCGGAACAATTGCCTCGGCCCAGCAAGTTTGCTAGCAAACTCTGCAAAGTTGAGGTCATGGCGCTTAAAGTTGGCCTGTAGCGCATGGTATAAGTTGCTCCCGTCTATGAAAATCGCAATCCTATCACTCATAATTCCCTCCTTGAGATGAATTAATAGCTTCTAGCATTATTCATACCCTCTGAAACCTATTATACACTGGCAAGCTCTCCTACTTCACCTACCAACTCTTGACAGTAACCATTTAATTCGCCGAAGTCTATTCTAATTGAATAATGAGCCTGAACAAAAGGATTTCAGGCAACCCTGATAACAAATCTTGAGATTTGTTGAAAGAGATTGGAACGAGCATTCA
>Ga0209121_10001998_pt1 | contig 21059 bp, 18 predicted proteins | sample Cruoilmetagenom3_FD_187292 | JGI IMG/M metagenome (GOLD analysis project Ga0209121, IMG submission 187292) | Oil polluted marine microbial communities from Coal Oil Point, Santa Barbara, California, USA - Sample 3 (SPAdes) (version 2) | ecosystem: Environmental > Aquatic > Marine > Oil seeps ...
TGATGAAGAACATCCTCATTATGTAGCCTGTCATTTTGCTGATAAACTTAATCTTCTGGGAATAAAAGACTAATGGTAGTCACAACTTTTAAGTTGCGTGAGAAAGAGAGCTATTGCATTTAAGCGCAGGCTCTAAGTCTTGCGACTACCCAAGAGATGTGGAGAAGGTATAATTTGGTAGTCGCAACCTTTAGGTTGCGCAAACAGAGGATAATATAAATGGCTAAGTTTTATAAAGGTGTTTGGTCCAGTCCCTCTACAGATTTTGCAAACGGTCCAAATTCTGTAGAACCAATGGTAAATCGGTTAGCTCAAGCAGGGTTTGATTTAATTATACCGGTAGTAAAAGGTGGAGATGGTTATGTTAATTATCATAGTAGAATTGAAAAGGTTCGTCCTCAATTTAAAGAATGGGACCCTTTAGTTCTATTAATTAAGGAAGCAAAAAGTGTGGGAATGAAAGTTCATCCCTGGATGTGTGTCTTTAAAGAGAATGAAAACTCAACAATTATTCAAAAAAATCAAACTTTAAGAATGGTAAATTTAGAAGGGGAACCTACTCCCTGGGTCTGTCCAGCTAGCGAGGAGGTACAGGAATATGAGTTAAATCTCTATAGAGAAGTGATGGACAACTATGATATAGACGGTGTTCATATGGATTATATTCGTTACGATTCAGAAAATGTTTGTTTTTGCGAGAGGTGTCGCTCAGGGTTTAAAAAAGAGACAGGAATAGATCCCTTAGAAATTGGGAAAAGCTCGCATTACCTGAATCGCAAGCATCCATTTTGGGCTCAATGGATTGAATGGCGAGCAAAATGGATTACTAAATTTGTGGAGAAACTTTCAAAATTAACTAAAGTTAAGAATAAAGAACTTTCAGCAGCAGTTTTTATGGAATATCCAGAATGCATTATTTATGAGGGGCAGGATTGGGCTGATTGGGCTGAAAGAAAACTTATCAATTATGCATTCCCAATGACTTATACTAATAGCACATTAATGGTCAAACGAAGGACAATAAATCATTTAGCTCAGGTTAGGGGTACTTGCTCTGTGTGGGAAGGACTGGGCAAAGAGAGTTCTCGCTCTTCGCTCAGCACAAAGGCTCTTATTGACCAGGCGAAAGCCTCCAGGGAAGAGGGAGCAGAGGGAATTGTTCTTTTTTCTTACACGGCTTTAACAGATAAGGACCTTTCAGCACTAAGTAAACTTAAATAAGTAATGTTTTTTCGTTGCCTATCCTTTTTTATTTAATTTGGTCTTTGTCGGGGAAAAGCTAAAAATAAGACCGGAAGGAGGTGAAAAGTACGTAGACTATTAGATAGGGAATAAAAGAGAAAAGGAAGCTTCTAAAAAGCCGCAAAATAATAGGCTTTCTTGAAGAAGTTTTCGGGAAGATAAATTTAAAAAATATTTACAAGGAGGTACAAATTGATTAAAAAAATAGGTGTATTATTTTTAAGTGGAGCTATATGTTTAGCAACTGTAGGTTTAGCTTTGGCAATGGAGTATAAAGAAGCTCCTATACTGAGGACAAAGGTTGCTGCCGGAGAGCTTCCCCCGGTAGAAAAAAGACTCCCGGAAGAACCTTTAGTAGTTGAACCGGTAGAGGAAATTGGGCAATATGGAGGAGTATGGCGGAGAGTGCATATGGGATCAATAGATCGTGGTGGTATGCTTCCTCTAATAGATGAGCCTTTGATTTGCTGGACAATGGATTTTACCAAACTTGTACCAAATGTAGTCAAAGGTTGGAAGTTCAGTGAAGATGGTAAAAGTATAACTCTTTATCTGCGGAAAGGGATGAAGTGGAGTGATGGAGCACTCTTTACTACTGATGATTTTGTATTCTATTGGAATGATATACTCCTTAATGAAAAAATTACTCCTACTGTGACCAGTAAATTAAAGAGTGGTGGAGAACCAGGTAAAATAAAGAAAATTGATGATTATACTTTTAAGTTGAGTTTTGTTGAACCTTATGGAATGTTACCTGAAACTTTTGCCGGTTATTGGGGTCCCATAATATATGCTCCTAAACACTATCTAAAGCAGTTTCACTCTAAATATACTTCCATGGATGAAATAGAGAAGATGATGAAAAAAGAAGGTTTTACTTATTGGGTAGATTTATTTTCTGCTAAAAATACACAGTGCGATAATCCTGAGCTTCCGGTAATAATGGCCTGGTATCCTCTTGATAGAATAGATGTTCCTGTACAAAGGTGGACGCGAAATCCTTATTACTATAAAGTGGATACTGAGGGCAATCAACTCCCTTATATTGATAAAATTGAGCGAACTTTGATGTCAGATCTTGAAACTATTGTGCTTAAATGCATTGCTGGTGATGTAGACTTTTATGCCAGAAGACTTACGGGTGTAGAAAATTATCCAATTGTAATGCAAAACCGAGAAAAAGGTGAGTATAGAGTATTCTTAAGCCTTAATGTTGGCTCAAACCTCAATCCCGTCTATTTTAATTTCTTCCATGAAGATCCTGTGCTGCGCAAGCTCTTTTGGGATAAACAATTCCGCGTAGCTTTGTCAATAGCTATAAATAGAGAAGAGATAAATCAATTGCTTTTTAAAGGTGTAGCTACTCCTGCTCAACCAGGTCCTGGTCCGGGAACACCATGGTATGAAGAAAGATTTTGTAATTACTATATTGAATATGATCCAGAAAAGGCTAACAAACTCTTAGATGAAATAGGATTAAAATGGGATAAAAATCATGAGTATCGACTGCGACCAGATGGTAAACGATTAAGAATTGTGAATAGCGTATTTACACGGCTCTCTTCGGATGTTCCAGAGATGGAACTTATAAAAGAATATTGGAAAAAGATAGGAATAGAGGCAGTAGTTAAACCTACAGGTAGGGAGCTTTGGGTTACACAGGTTCAAGCATGTAAACATGATATAGCATCTTACCTTGGAAATATGGGATTTGGCGGTGCTCCACCGCTAACAAGACCCGAGGTTTTTCCTACTTCTACCTCTTCTTACTGGGCACCAATGTGGGGTCTTTGGTTCTCTTCAGGTGGTAAATCTGGAGAAGAGCCTCCTGCGGATGTTAAGCGCTTAATAGAAATTTATAAAGAAGTTCCTAAAGAAATTTCTTTGGAAAAGAGAATTGAACTGCAAAAGGAAGCATTAGCAATTCATGAAAAGAATTTGTGGATGGTAGGTATTGTACGTGAGCCTGACCAGGGTAGATTCCATATAGCTAAGAATAATCTTGGAAATGTGCCGAGTGTAAAGATAAGACTCAGCGTTGATATTCCTACTGGTTTTCCAGCCCAACTTTTCTTTAAAAAGTAGAGTTATGCGGATAATTCATTAAAGGAATAGATAGGAGGAAAGGATTTTATTTACCTTTCCTCCTATTTTAGATGAAGAGTGTATAAAAAAGAAGAAATTATTTATTTGATAATATTTAACCAAAGGAGGCAAAATGTTTAATATGAAAATTGAAGAGGTTTACCGGGATTCAGAGAAAATTAAAATTACTACTACAGGTGCAGAATTCTTAATTCCTAAAATTTCTAAAGGTAAAATAATTTGTTCCCAAAGATTGGGTAAAGAGCGAGTTTCTTGTACTCTTAATCTTTCAACTTCCTTAAAAGATTTACTTATGGAATATAAAGATGAGGAAAAAGTAATCTTTTATAAAACATCTCCACCTATTGAAGGAAGATGTATGATAAGAGTAAATAGTGATTCACTTCTCACTATTGAGTCTTCCAGACCCCTTAAGATTACATACGAAGGTCATTTTATTCCTGATTATAGTGCTTTTGTAGATAGTAATTTTATTTATATTGATGAATATGGTGGAGTGGGAGGATATACTCTTTCTTCTTGTCCAGTTTCGTCAGGAGAGAGTTTTTCTCGTAAAGGATGGAAAGTTACTGTTCTCCTTAAAAGTGAAGATAAACTTCTTACTTCTATATTTCCTCCTCGAGAGTATAATTATTCAAAGTCTATTAAGGATGAAATTGTCCATTATGATTATGTACGAAAGCCTCATCCTTCTGAAGAGGAAATAAGTAAATGGAGTAAGTGGGGGAATATTTTAGTATTACACAGTTCTATCTGGCAAGGAAGATACCTAAGAAGTGGTAAAATAAAAGAAAGGAAAAATGCTGTAGATTCATATACTGATGCAGTATGGACATCTTATAAACACATTCCTTTAAACAAAGAAAAACTTTTAGAAACTATACAACTTGCTCATAAATATAAGATGAAAATAATCCCTTATATAGGTGGAGGAGAGGGTATTTCCTGTCGTTGGGAAGAATTTATAGATGAAATGAAGCGTGTACTCAAAGAGTATTCTTTTGATGGATTATATTTCGATGGAGTTCCTCGAAATATAGAAGAAGCATATTGGATAATGAAAAATACGAGAAAACTTTTAGGTAGTAAAATTCTTTATGTGCACCAGCCTTCTCCTATTATTGGTCGTTCTACTACTTATTCTGATAACTATTTTGTATATTGTCCATTTGTAGATACCTACGCTGATTATATCCTGCGAGCTGAACATCAAGATATTTTTGACTTAAATTATTTACATTATACTGTTTCTGGATTTAATATTAGTAATTCTGTAGGCTACCTATGTATTTATGATTATACGGTAGAAGAATTAAAATCTGTTATCCCGGATCTTCTCAAGATTCATGTTCACCTTCCTTACTTCACAGGTTACTGGACATCTGCAAAACATCTTATAAAGGGGCGTGATTTTTCTGATAGGCAAGAAGAAAAATTACAGGAGCTAATGCATAAGGAATACTTTCCCGTTTTGAGAAAGATAAAAGATTTTTAATATTAGGCTAATATATTTATAAAAGGAGTAATTCAATGAATTGGTATGAAAAACCTTTACGGATTGCTGCACTTCAATGTGCTTCTGATGGAGATCCTCAAAAGGTTTTAAAAGCATGGGATAAGTGGGGATTCAATACAGAACAATTATTACATTTAAGTGCTTATGGATATGCGGGATATTTTCGCAAAGATAAAAGAGAAGTATTAAAAGATTATCTTAAGTTAGCTAAAGAAAAGAATATTCGTATTATTTTTTATATCGCTCCTTTAGCATTTGGCAAAGATTTTTTAAAAAAACATCCCGATTGTATTCAGAGGAAGGCAGATGGCAAACTTCTTAAAACTCCCTGTGTAAACTCTCCTTATCGTAAATTACTTTTTGAGATGATTAAAGAGGTAGCTCAATATGAAATAGATGGAATATTTTTAGATGGACCAGTATTTCATCAAGGTGCCTGCTATTGTCCCCATTGCCAGGAAAAATTTCAAAAAACTTATGGGGAACCTCTTCCTGTAAAGGAAGATATTCATAATCTCTCCTGGCATCGCTTTATGGACTTTCGCTATGAGAGTATTGCCGAGTGTTTAAAAGATGCTCATACAGCCCTTAAAGAGGTTCGTCCAGAAGCATTACTTTATATGAATAGCCAGGGGATTACTTCTGGATTAGCAAGTGCTCGTGATAATCGTCGTTTGGTAAAATATCAGGAAATATTAGGTGCAGAAGGTGGATTTATATTTTATACTTATCCAGAAAAAGTTCCCTGGTGGAAACCAGGGGTAACAGCAAAACTTTTAGAAAGCCAGGCTAATGGTAAACCCACGGTAGTCTTTATTGCTGGAGATTATAAACCCTGGAACCGATATATTCATACCTCTTCCGAGACAAAATTACTTTATGCAGATGCGGTAGCTAATGGAGCAAATGTCTGGTATGGACTTCATTCACCTATAGAGGATATAGAAACTCCGGGTGGGTGGGCAGCTAAAGAAATGAATTTATTTTTAAAAAAGAATGGAGAGTATTATGAAAGAACCAGTTCCATAGCAAATGTAGCTTTAATGCATTCAGCAACTACAATGGATTATTATCAAAAAGAGACTGAGATTTCAGATTTTACTTCTTTTGAACAAAAAAAAGCTAAAGAAGTTCTGGGTAGTTCTATAAATTGTTTTTGGGGATTTTATGAAATGCTCTTAAGGGCGCATATTCCTTTTGATGTAATTGATGAAGAAAATCTTATAGAAAAAAGAATAAAAAAATACGATGCTTTAATTTTACCAAACTGTGCGTGTTTGGCCAATAAATATTTAAAAGCTATAAGTAATTTTGTTAAAGAGGGTGGTATTCTCTTGGCCAGTTTTGATACTTCTCTATATGATATACTGGTGAATCAAAAGAAAAATTTTGGGTTGAATGAAGTTTTTGGTATCCACTTTACAGGAGATAGTTATGATTTTCAAATTTCAAGTTATATTTCCATAAAAGAAGAGCATCCTGTAACTTCAGGATTAAGTCAAAAATTAATTCCTGCTCCCTGTTACGGATTAAAGATAGAAACAACCACAGCAAAAACATTAGCTAAGTTTCACGAACCAATGTTTGGGCAATATAGACCTCTTTCTCCAGAAACAACTGCGGCAATTACAGTTAACTCATTTGGAGAGGGGAAAGTGGTATATTTAGCAGGTACATTTGGGGAGCATTATAAAGACTACGGGATTCCTGCTTATCTTAAGATACTTACTAATATTATTAATTGGCTTTCAAAACCTCTTTTGAAAGTAGAGAATGCACCTCAGACCTTAGAAGTTGTCCTTAGAAAACAAGAAAAGGGAAATGGTGTAAGAAAAATTATTCACCTGGTTAACTTTAGTGGGGAGATGAGACGTCCCTTTGAAAAGATTATTCCTTCTTATAATATTCAAATTTCTCTCTTTACAGATCAAAAGATTCATTTTATTAAAGCGCTCCAATCAGGTATAGAAATCCCTTATAAAAAAGAGAAAGAAGGGATAAGTTTTGTAGTTCCCCTCGTTGAAATTTATGAAGTAATAGTTATTGAATAATTTTAGTTGTAGAGTTATCCATCATTTTATTATCTCTTCTACAACCATATCACCAATTTCATCGGTATGTAATCCACTTCTCGTAGACAAATCTTTAATCTTGCCCGAAGAAAGAGTGCTAATAATTGCTTTTTCTACTAATTTTGCTCCCTTTTCTTCGCCTATTTCTTCAAGCATCATTCCTACAGCAGAAATAGCTGCCAGAGGATTAATTACATTCTTACCGGTATATTTAGGAGCTGATCCATGTATGGGTTCAAACATAGAAACACCCTCAGGGTTAATATTAGCACCAGCGGCTATTCCCATTCCTCCTTGAATCATAGCTCCTAAGTCGGTAATTATATCTCCAAACATATTGCAGGTAACAATAACATCAAACCTTTCTGGATTTTTTACCATCTGCATACTGGTAGCATCTACAAAAGCATACTCTTTTTCTATATCTGGATACTCTTCTCCTACTTCTTTAAAAACTCTTCGCCATAAATTATGAGTATAAGTGAAGATATTGGCTTTATCACAAAGGGTAAGTTTTTTCCTTTTATTCCTCTTTCGGGTATATTCAAAGGCATATTTTATGCATCTTTCTACACCCTTTCTGGTATTTATCATTTCCTGGATAGCTACCTCATCCCGCGTATTCTTTTTTAGAAATCCTCCTATACCTAAATAAATTCCTTCTGTATTCTCTCGGACTACTACAAAGTCTATATCCTGAGGTCCTTTATCTTTAAGGGGTGTCCAGACCCCCGGATACAATTTCACTGGACGCAGGTTTATGTATTGATCTAATCCGAAGCGAATTTTAAGAAGAATGCCTTTCTCTAATATTCCTGGCTTAACCCGGGGGTCTCCTACAGCTCCAAGATAAATAGCATCCATCTTTTTGAATTCCTCAAGGGCAGAATCAGGCAGTATTTCTCCTGTTTTAAGATACCTCTCTGCTCCAAAATCATACTCAATAGTTCGATATTCAAATCCTACTTTACTGGCAACTGCTTTTAAAACTTTAAGCCCTTCTCTGGTTACTTCTGGACCAATACCATCCCCGGGGATTACCGCTATTTTATATTCTTTTTGGGCCAATTTTTTCCTCCTTTAAGGTAAGAGTCTTCTGGGTTTAATTCTTCCCCAGGCATTATAAACTTGAAAGCCTTCAGCAAAAGGAACTCCGCATTGAAGTCCCCGAAAACTGGCTACTTTTTTCATTAACTCTGCATAATCAATCCCGTCATGTTCTTTAAGCCACTTAGCTTGAGAGATATGACAAAGAAGCATCTTTGACTTTATCTCTATAAATTCAGTTATATCCACATATTCTGTAGGTTGAAAATTAATACCAGTCATTGTATCCATAAAATAAATAGGAACTATTTTTGTATAGGCAGGATAATTCGTCTTATAGTTAGGAAGTGTAGCCATAAAGGAAGCATCACACACAATTTGACTGGTTACTGTATGGTCACACATATAATCGAGAGGAGAATGAGTAATGATAAGGTCAGGAGTTACTTTTCGAATAATATCAATAACTTTCTCCATTGTCGGTTTGTCTCGGTAAAGTTCTAAATCAGAAGCTACTGGTCCTAAAGACTCTGCGTCAAGAATTTTAGCAGAATTTTTAGCTTCATCTTCACGCATTTTGGCAAGAGTGGGAGCAGGTATTTCAAAATGTCCCTTATTACCATCGCACAGATGCGCCATAAAGATCTCTTCCCCTCTTTTCTTAAATTTTATGAGCGTGCCTGCACATAAAAATTCAATATCATCAGGATGAGCACCTATAGCTAAGATACGCATATTTTTCCTCCTTTATCTGCTGATTCCATCTCTTTAAGGACTAAGGATAATGAATCACGAGCCACTTCAGGGGTGACGATATCAGGTTTCTTCTTTTCTTGAACACATTCTACAAAATATTTAATCTCATTATAATAGCCACCGAGCTCGGAAATATTACCGCTGGTATCAGTTACTCTGGGGATGTCCTCACCTAATAGCGGATAATCTACTTTTCCCTCTTTATAAATAGCAAAGGGCTTTTCGTAACGCGTATTAAATTGCACTACGCCCTTTTCAAAAAGAGCGGTAAAGGCCATAGTAAAAGGGAAATTGTTAATAAAATCCCATCCCCCTTGTGCAAAAATAGTCACACCATCAGGATATTTAAAGGTACTGAAGATGTGAGTATAGCCTCCCTTAACTTTTGTTCCCGAAGAAAAGATAGAGCTCGGTTTTCCTAAAAGATAAAGGATGTAATCTGTATCATGAATGTGAAGGTCAATAAGAGCACTCCCGCTTTTTTCAGGATCAGTTAGCCAATCTTTCCATCCCCAGGTGGGAGTGGGACTTAAACGAGAAAAGCTAAGAGAAAGAAGTTTTCCTAATTCTTTCTTATCAAATATTTCTTTTAATTTAATATATTCTGGCCAGAATCTAATTACCTGGGCTACCATAAATCTTACTTTTGCTTTTCGCGTAGCTTCAATCATTTCATCTGCTTGAGATAAATTAAGAGCAATTGGTTTCTCACAGAGAATATCTTTACCAGCATCGGCGGCTTTAATGACCCATTCTTTGTGCATAAATGTAGGTAAGCAAATATCCACAGCATCTACTTCAGGATTTTTTAAAAGTTTCTCTGCATCATCATAAGTTAAACAATTAAATTTTTTCGCTAACTCTTTAGTTTTTTCTTCTCTTATATCAGCAATGCCTATAAGTTTTGCTCCCGGGACAAAAGAATAACACTGGCTGTGCATTGTTCCCATAAAACCTGCGCCTATTATTCCTACTTTAACCATCTTCCCCTCCTATTTAGTGAAGTTATTATCGAAATATCATAATACCATAGTCTTCTTATAATCGGTAGTCGCAGGATTTATCCTGCGTTTGTGCTTTCTTTTACGCAACCTGAAGATTGCGCCTACCACATTTCTCAATTTAATGAGACTGTCCAAATTTATATTGCTCTAAAAAGACTATCCCTCCAATAAATTCTATTGCTGGCAAAAGAAGGCTTGCCCAATGCAATCCCCCTAATTTACTTGTTATTAAAATAGGAATAAGATGAGCTCCACCAAGAAAGAAAAGTTCTATGAAGGTAATTAAAGAGAAGTGTTTCCAGAGAGTTTTCTTAGGAACAGCTTCTCTATAATAAGACTCAGCGAAAATAACGAGAACGAGCCAGAGAATACCAAGGATAACAAAGGTGAATTTGTCTATTGCCGGAGCGACCCATCTATTGACTGAAAAGGCATAGAGGATGGATATAAATAAGTTTCTCCCAGAAGTTAGACATAAAAATCCTAACCCCGCGGTGATAATCCATAATATATAAACCAATATCCATTGTGCCCATTTAGTTTTCATTCTACTCTTTATTTACTTTTTGAATTATATCATTTCTCTCAATTTTGACAAATAAAAAATAAAAAAATGCCTCTTGACAATTTTTATTTTTGTTATATAATATTTAATAAGAGTAAAAAAGGAGTTTAAGTTGCTTGAATATGTCTTAGCCCAAAAGATTAAAGAATTAAGAATTAAACAAAATTTAACCCTCGAAGAAGTAGCTAAAAGAACAGGCTTATCTAAAGGTTTAATCTCTAAAATTGAAAATAATAAATCCTCTCCTCCCCTGGCTACTTTAATGAAGATTTCCCGAGCCTTAGGGGTTGATATATCTTACTTTTTCCACAAGCCAAAGGAAGAAAACTTACTAAGTATTGTCAGGAAAGATAAAAGGGGCTCTGTTATTAGAGAAAGGGCTCAAAAAAAATATATTTACGAAGCTTTAGCCAGCAAAAATAAGGATGAACCGGCAAAGTTTTTTGTGATTACTGTTAATCCCGCAGATTATTTTGAAGGTAGTAATCTTGATCAGCACGAAGGAGAAGATTTTGTCTTTCTTCTTGAAGGCAAAATGAACTTTCTCTACGCAGATAAAACTTATTTAGTAGAAGCAGGAGATAGCCTTCATTATGATGCTCGTATTCCTCATGGAATGAAGCTCATTGATAATAAACCGGTGAAATATTTCCAGGCGATAATTAGGTAAAGATTCTTTTTATAAGGCTCTGATCTTTGAAGTTATGTTGAAGTATCGGAATTTGAATAACTTTTAAAAAATTCCGATACTTTGAAACTTATTTAAGGATGAAATGAAGATATACCCTGAAAGTAAAAGAGAGTTTCAGAAGGTTTGCTCTCTGAAATATCTCGTATGTAATATAGTAAACAAAATTTAATTTCAGTATACAATATTAATTAATAAGTTTTTCTTAAAAAGATACAGGAAAGTTTGAAGGATACGCATAAGTGACGATTGGTAGCCGCAGGCTTCAGCCTGCGTTTATATGCACCCTTTACGCAACTTAAAAGTTGCGGCTACCTTGAAAAAAAGCTAAAAATAAGGCCGGAAGGGAGGTGAAAGAGTAGGTATGCTATTAGCTGGGATAAAAGAAAACTTCTGAAAGAAGATGACGAGATAAGAAAGTTTTCTTGAAGAAGTTTTCAGGAAAATGAATTAAAAAATATATCTACAAGGAGAAAAAAAGTGGTAAAAAAAATAGAAGTAATATTTTTAAGTGCGGTAATATGTTTAGTAACCGCAGCTTCGGCTATAGCAATGGAGTATAAAGAAGCTCCAGAATTAAGAACAAAAGTTGCCGCTGGGAAGCTTCCTTCAGTAGAGGAAAGGCTACCTGAAGAGCCATTGGTAATAGAGCCAGTAGAAGAGATTGGTCAGTATGGAGGAACATGGCATAATGCAGTTAGAGGGGCAAATGATGCTGGAAATTTGTTAGGTTGCATGCTTGTTGAACATATGATTTTTTGGAATTTAGATTTTACTAAACTTGAGCCAGGTATAGCTAAGGATTGGAAAGTGAGCAAGGACGCTAAAAGTATAATCTTTTATCTTCGGAAAGGAATGAAGTGGAGTGATGGAGCCCCATTGACTGCTGATGATTTTGTATTTTGGTGGAATGATATAGCATCGAACAAGTCACTTAGCCCAGCTATTCCAAGAGGCTTGTCAATTGGCGGAGAAATGGGTAAAATAGAAAAAATCGACGATTACACCTTTAAGTTAAGTTTTATAAAACCTTATGGAATGTTTCCTCAATTCCTTGCCGATAATTATCCACCTGCAATGCGTGCTCCCAAACATTACCTAAAGCAGTTTCATTCTAAATATACATCTACGGATAGACTTAAAGAGTTAATGAAGAAAGAAGGTTATGGTACTTGGATGGACCTTTTTGGTGCCAAGAACACACCTTGGGACAATCCTGAGCTTCCAACGATACAGGCTTTTTATCCTTTGACTGGTTATGATGTACCTATTCAAACATACGTGCGAAATCCGTATTACTGGAAAGTTGACCCCGAGGGAAATCAACTTCCTTATATTGATAAAGTTGAGTCTATTGATGTGCCTGCTGAGACTGTAGTGCTTAAAAGTGTAGCTGGTGATTTAGATTGTCAAGCAAGAGGGATAATTGGTCTTGAGAATTATACGCTTTTAATGCAATATCGAGAAAAAGGTAACTACAGAATAATTCCTTCCTATAAACCTCAAGAGTACGGAGCAAATGCTGCTGCACTTTCTTTTAATTTTGCAGAGAAAGATCCTATACTATATAAACTCTTTAATGATAGGAGATTCCGTGTAGCCTTGTCAATAGCTATAGATAGAAATGAAATAAATGAGTTATTCTGGAAAGGATTAGGTACTCCCTCGCAGTTTTGCCCAGGTCCAGGAACACCTTGGTATGAAGAGAAATGGGAAAAAAGGTATGCTAAATATGACCCCAAGCACGCTAATCAGATTTTAGATGAATTAGGGTTAAAATGGGATAAAGATCAAGGGCATCGATTACGTCCTGATGGTAAACCATTAAGGTGGGTAGTAAACACACAAATAGAATACCCTCATTTTTACGGGACCGAAACTGCAGAGCTAATAAAAAAATACTGGAAGAAAATAGGGATTGAAATAGTAGTTAAACCAGTTTCTACTACCTTTCTTTATGAACGAATGAGAGCAGCCGATTGGGATATGAAGTCCTTTTACGCGAGTGCAGGAGCTTCTGGGTGGTCACCAATATTAAGGCCTGAACTCTTTCCTGAATATAATCCAAGTTCCTCTCCTATGGGTCTACACTGGGGTCTTTGGGTGGATACAAATGGTCAAGCTGGCAAAGAACCTCCTGCTGAAGTAAAACAACTGATTAAACTTCGTGAGGAAATTAGAGGAGAATCGTCACTAGAAAAAAGAAATGAGTTAATCAAGAAAGCAATTGAGATTAATTCTGAGAATTTGTGGATTATAGGCATAGTGAGACCTCCCATAATGAATTCGTATATTTTAGCTAAGAATAATTTTAGGAATGTACCCACGAAACTCTTTTTCTGGCAGGTGTTTAACTTCTCCCAGTGCTTTATCAAAAAATAAAGGTAAGAGTTATCTGTTATAAAAATAAACGGGGATAAGGTAAAGATAAACTTTCTTTATCCCCGTTATATAATTTTTACAAGGTTGAAAGAGGTGAGTTAGTTCGCATAGGAAAGTAAAACATATAGTTTGAACTTTTGCTTTACAAAGAGATTACACAAATTGTTAAGGAGGAAATAGAAGTATGAGTGGACTTAATTTAAGAAAGTCAAAAGAGCTTTATGAAAGAGCAAGGAAGATAATTCCTGGTGCTTCGCAGACTGGTAGCAAACGTCCAGAAAGTTTTGCTCCCGGAGCGTTTCCTATTTATATACAACGAGGTAAAGGAAGTCATGTCTGGGATGTAGATGGAAATGAGTATATTGACTACATATCTGGTGTTGGCCCTATAAGCCTGGGTTATTGCTATCCGGCTATTGATCAGGCAATAAAGAAGCAACTTAAGGATGGAATTATTTTTAGCCTTATGCATCCAGTAGAAATTGAAGCTGCTCAAGCTATTATTGACTCTGTTCCCTGCGCTGAAATGGTTAGATTTTTTAAAACGGGGGCAGAGGCAACGGCAGCTGCTGTAAGATTAGCCAGAGCCTACACTGGTAGAGAAAAAATAGCTAATTTTGGCTATCACGGTTGGCTCGATGTCTGGACTGCTGAGCTTATTCCATCCCTTTCTGCTAAAGGAGTTCCAAAAATACTTAAGGATTATATTTTTTCTTTTTCTTACAATGATTTTGATTCTCCAAAGAGCCTTAAGAAAATTTTAGAAGAACATAAAAAAGAAATAGCCTGTATTGTTATGAGTCCAATAAGCTATTATGAGAAAATGAAAGATAATTATTTACAATGGGTGAGAGAATTAGCAGATAAATATGGAGCTCTTTTAGTATTTGATGAGATTGTTACTGGTTTTCGCCTCTCTTTGGGAGGAGCTCAGGAATATTTTAGAATAATCCCGGATCTTGCTTGTTTTGCTAAAGGAGTAGCTTCTGGTCCTCCGGTTACTGTGCTTGCAGGAAAGAGAAAATTTATGGAAGGAATGAAAGCTCTTCAAATTACTACTACTTATGGAGGAGAAGCTCTTTCGCTTGCGGCAATAGTAGCAGCTATAAAAGAGTATAGAGAAAAGAATGTAAGTAAATATCTCTGGGAGCAAGGTGAAAAACTTATGCAAGGGTTAAATAAAATAGCTAAAAAAATAGGGATTAGGGCAGAGTGGGTTGGTTATGCTCCTATTTCTATGTTTCGTTTTCTTGAAGAAGAAAGATTAGCAAAAGATGTGATGAGCCTTTTCTTAAAGGAATGTGCTAAAAGAGGAGTTCTTTTTAGAAGAGGAGGACCCGTTTATATTACCTATTCCCATACTGATGAGGATATTGAGAAAACGCTTGAAGTTGGCAATCAAGCTTTGCAAATAGTTAAAAAAGCTAAAGAGCAGGAAAAAATCTCTTCTCTGCTGAAGGATGTTGCTTCTGTGAAACTGACCCGAAGGTTTGCTTAGGATAAAAAAAGTACAGATACCCGAGATTAAATTGCCAAAAATAAATTAAAGAATTAATAAGGAGAAATTAGATGAGAATAGATGCGCATACTCATAGTCATGTAGGATCAGGAAGGATGAAGTTGGAAGATTTAGTAGAGACAGTAGAAACAGCTAAAAAATTTAAAATTGATAAGCTGTGTGTTTCTAATCCTTTCATCGATAACCCAGGTGAAGGATTTCGGGGAGGATTTCCTAACCCTGAGCAATTTCGACAAGCCAATGAAAATGTAGTGAATGCAATGAAAAAATATCCAAAGATAATTATAGGTTATTGTTATGTTAATCCATGTTATCCAAAAGAAGGTTTGGATGAGTTTAAAAGATGTGTTCAGGAATATGGAATGAAAGGACTGAAGTTGGAAGTAGGTTGCCGTTGTAGTAATCCTCAAGTTTATCCTTTAATAGAAAAAGCCATTGAATTTAAAGTTCCCATTCTTCAACACTGTTGGCATAAAGCAACTGGTAACTATATAGGTGAATCTGATCCTTTAGATGTAGCCGAGTTAGCCAAAAGATATAAGGAAGCTACTATTCAAATGGCTCATACGGGGGGAGATTGGGAGTATGGGATAAAGGCTGTGAGAGATTGTCCCAATGTTTTCCCCGATACCAGTGGTGGCGAACCAGTGATAGGGATGGTAGAAATGGCTGTTAAGGAGTTAGGCGCAGAAAGAGTTATTTTTGGTTCTGATGCTCCCGGAAGAAGTTTTTCTACTCAATTAGCTAAGGTATTAGGAGCAGATATTAGGAAAGAGGAAAAAGATCTAATTATGGGTGGGAATATAGCCAGAATATTAAAGTTAGAATAATGTGAAAAGGAGATTAAAAATGATTATTGATGTTAATATAGCTTCCGGAAATTGGCCTTTTCGGAAACTAAAGTATAGAAACATTTCCCAGCTAATGAATCTGATGGATAAGGTATCCATAGACAAATGTTGTATCTCTTCACTTAATAATGTTTTTTATAAGGATATTCAGGTAGGAAACGAGGATTTATATAAAGAAGTTAAAGAACATTCGAAGAGGTTTATCTCCTTTGGCGTAATAAATCCTAGCTTTCCGGGTTGGCAAGAAGATTTTGAGAGTTCGTATAATAAGTTAGGAATAAAGGGGATAAAACTTTATCCCAACTATCACCAATACGATTTAAAATACGGAGGTATCTTAACTTTACTTAAGAAGACCACTGAATATAAACTTCAGGTACTTATACAAATACGTATTGAAGATGAAAGATGCCATCACTGGCTAACCAAAGTCCCCCCAGTATCTACAGCGGATATCTCTTTTGTTATAGAAAAATTTCCTGAGCTAAAGATAATTTTAGGAGGTATTAAATTAGGAGAAGTGAAGAAGTTACGATCGATTATAAAGGAAAATGACTTTGTTTTTGTGGAGACTTCATGGATAGATTCTTTAAATGGCATTGACAAATTAGTTAAAATGGTAGGCATTTCAAAAATATTATTTGGGACAAATATGCCCTTCTTTTATCCTCAAAGTAATCTTTCAAAAGTGCAAATTGAAAATCATCTCCCCAAGGAAGATAAAGAAAAGATTCTTTATAAAAATGCCCAAAAGTTATTATCTTTATAGAGAATAAGAAAGTAATGATATAAAAATTTTACAAAAGATGATTGGGCTAATACTATACTATAAGTAAGAGGAGGAATTTATAAATGACTTCTAAAGAAAGAGTAATATTAGCATTAAATAAAAAGCCTGTTGATAGAGTTCCCTGGATTGAGGGTATTGTAGGAGATGGAATTGCCTCAAAGATTTGTGAGGAGACGATAAATGTAGATTGGTCAGTTGCTCCTGATGGAACTCCTATTAAATCAGGGGCAGAGCTTGCAGAAGAACAGAAGAAAGTAAATAGAGTCTTTGGTAAAGATAATATTAATTTTAATGCCTTTGCTCCTATATTTGCTTATAGAATGAAAAAACTTGATGATAGTCCGGTAGTTGTAGGTGATGGAATGATAAGAACAGAAGAGAATTTTGAAAAAATATTTAAACTCCCTCCTATTGATGACCCTATATTTATAAAGAATGCCAGAGAATTTATTTCTCAAAAAGAAAACTATTGTGCTATTGCCACAATAAGGTTAGGGATAGGAGCAACGCTTCTTTCTATGGGTTTTGAAGGATTTTCTTATGCTCTGGTAGATAATCCTGATCTTATTAAAAAGGTACATAATGGTTATGCTGAATGGACAGAAAAGCTAATTCCCATTCTTGAAGATTTAGGATTTGATGTGATTTGGGCATTTGATGATGTTGCTTTTAACTCTGGGCCGATATTTTCTCCTGATTTTTATAAAAAAGAAATACTTCCTGTAGAAAAAAAAGTTACAGAGAAAATTAATATTCCTCTTATTATCCATAGCGATGGGAATATGAGTCCTCTTTTGGATCTATGGATTCAATTAAAGCCAAATGCTATTCATCCAATACAACCAGATGTTATGGATATTTATGAGGTTAGAGAAAAATTACCAGAAAATATAGGAATAGTAGGAAATATTGATATGGACCTTTTAGTTCACGGAATGCCTAAAGAGGTTGAAGATTTAGTAAAAGAGAGAATGGAAAGGTTAAAACCTACCGGTAACTATCTTATTTCAAGCTCGAATAGCTTGACCGATGATATGAAACCAGACAATGTTAAAGCTATGATCTTGGCTATTAAAAAATATGGAAAGTATGAGGAGTAAATTATGCAAAAAGTTAATGTAGGAATAATAGGTTGCGGGGGGAGGGGAAGATTATACTCTAAACTCTCCTCATATATTCCCGATCTTCACATAAGAGCTTATGCTGATATAAAAGAAGAGGTGGCTAAAGCTTGTTTAAATGAATATGGAGGAGAATATTATACTAAAGATACAAATCGTATACTTAATGATTCTCATATAGATGCAGTAATTATTGCTACCTGGCATAATACTCATACTGATTATGCTCTAAAAAGCGCTCAGGCAGGAAAACACATTTTTATTGAAAAACCATTAGCTCTTACAGTTAAAGAATGTGATAAGATTGGAGAAGCGGTAGAAAAAGCAAAAGTAAAACTTATGGTTTGTTTTAAGATGAGATTTATACCGATGATAAAAAAAGCAAAAGAACTTATTCCTAATCCTATACTTTTAGTAGGGCAAATGATGGATAATAGGTGGGCTGATGAAAAGTGGGCTCAAAAGCCTAAAATAGGAGGAGGTAATGTTATTTCTCAAGGTTGTCATACTGCAGATTTACTCTGTTATCTGGCAGGAAGTCAACCAGAGGTTGTATATGCGGCAGGAGGAGCTATTACTCATAAAGGTTCAGAGATAATTGATAATATAGTGGGAACAGTTAAATTTAAAAATGGTACGATTGCTACTATTATTCAAGGTGATGCTGGCTTAAACAATTTTACCTCTAAGTTCTTTATAGAAATATTTGCTCAAGATAAAGGGGCAACTCTTTATAACCGCTGTCATGATGTAACTTTCTGGGGAACAAAACCTGAACATTTGTCAGCGGAGACATATTCAGAAGAATCAAAGTTAGATCCTGAAGGAGATTTAGGCATTTTAGAAACTTTCACGGAATCTATTATTAAAGATAAAGATCCTTTGCCAGGTTGGAAAGAAGGAAGAGTAGCCACTGCTATGATAAATGGCTTCTTTGAAGCAGTAAGAACAGGAAGACCTCAAAAGATAAATAGATGAATTCTGAAGAGAGAGTAATGAAGTCTCTAAATTTTCAGACACCTGATAGGATTCCTATTGGGCGGCAGTCTTTTTGGTCTGAATTTGTAGAGAAGTGGAGACAGAGAAAAAAATTATCAAAAGAGGTAAATATTAATGATTGGTACGAGAGTGATATTAGTGTGATAGTTGCAGATGAAACTTTTTTCCCTTCACAAAAGAGAATATCAAAGAAAGAAAATGGCTATGTTTTTGAAAATGATGGTTGGGGTAGAATTATAAAATGGAAAGAGGGTGCTGATAGATTTCAGTTTCCTGCTCGAGATGTAGAAAACATATTAGAAGATAAAAGCAAATTAGATAAAATTAAATTTGAACCAGCAAGTTTAGATATAAGGTATAAATATTTCTCTTCTAAAGTTAAAGAAGAGAAAAAGAAGCGCTGCGTATTTTGTAAAGTAGGAGGTCCTTTTCATCGCTCCTGGTTTATTCGCGGGAATAACTTATTAATGGATTTAGCAGGTGATGTAGGATTTGCTAAAAGATTAGCCGAAAAAGTAGGAGAGCATCGCATAGGAATTGGATTAGAATCTTTAAAAAGAGGCAATCTTTATGATGCGGGCATCTGGATATTTGATGATATGGGAGCAAATACAGGGCCGCTCTTTTCTCCAAAAACATTTGAAAAAGTTTATTTCCCAGTTTATAAGAAAATGATTTCCTCTTTCAAAAAAGCAGGAGCTAAGAAAGTAATTCTTCACTCGGATGGCAATATCTTACCTTTCCTTGATATGTTAATAGAAGCTGGAATTAATGGGATAAATCCAGTAGAATATAAAGCAGGAATGAATATTTTAAAGTTAAAAAAGAAATACGATAAGAAGCTCTCTTATATTGGAGGAGTAGACAATGCCATTATTCTTCCCCGAGGTGATAAAAAAGAAATTAAAAATCATGTATGTCCTATTTTAGAAGCAGGTAGGGAAGGAGGAATTATTATTGGGACTCATTCTATAGGTCCGGATATTACAATAGAAACATACGACTATTACCATAATTTAATTCGAAGATATGGAAATTATGAAATAAAAACCGATGGAGAGTTTATAAGAGAGGGAGAATAATAAAGATGAAGATTGGAATTGTGGACCTTTGCACCTCTCATCCGCAGAACTTTGTGCCTATACTTCGGGATTTTGGTTGTGAAGTAAGTTGTGTTTGGGATAATGGTGATACCCGTCCACCGGGGTTTGCAAAAGAATTTGCGGAAAAATTCAATATTCCTCATATTTGTAAGAATTTAGAGGAGATGGTAGATAAGGTTGATGCAGTTACCATCCATGGAGCTAATTGGGATACTCACATAGAGAGGGCTTTGCCATTTATCAAAGTAGGTAAGTGTGTTTGTATTGATAAGCCAATAGTTGGCAAAGTATCCGATGTAAATAAATTAATTGAGCTAAACATTAAGTATCCAGGAAAAATCTTTGGTGGTTCAGCCTGTCAATTTGCTGAAGAGATAATCAAATTGAAGGAAAATTTAATTGATGCTGGAAGAATTATCTCTGCTTTAGCTGTTGGCTGTAATGATCTTTTCAGCTATGGTATCCATAATATAGAGATGGCGCAGGTAGTTCTGGGATACGATGTGCAATTTGTTGAGTGTATTGATGATACCCATCTTGGGAATTACCGTGTTCATTTTAACCGCGGCTTTGACCTGCATCTTCATATGCATAATCCTAGACACGGTTGGTTTATATTAGTGAATACGATGCAAAAGGGAATATTTTCTACAGGGATTGATAGCTCTAAAATTTACCGAGCTTTTTTAAGTAAATTTATGGATTTTATTGGTGGTAAAGCGACTGATTGGGTATTAAAGGAAAGAATTCAGCCAATTTTAGTGGCTATTGCTATGAATCGGGCGCGAACTATAATTGGCCGACGCGTTTATTTAGAGGATTTACATCAAGACGAAGGGTTTGATGGTTACTGGTTTGCAAATGCTTATCGTAATAGCCGTAATAGTGGCTCCAATATTTATACAGATTTAACTGGGCCTCGTTGGAAATAAGGGATTAGAAGAATTTGAATCTAATACAATGACAACAAAAACTATCGAGCTTATAAATAGAATGTACCAAATAAAGGAGGGGTGGAGAAATGAAGAACCTTATTGAAGTCTATACTAATTGCTACGGGGAGTATGGAATTAAATCAGCAATTGAGGGAATTTCTGAAGTTGGTCTAAAGAATATTGAACTTGCTATAAAACCTCACGGGGGGATTCTCTCTGTCTCAGAGGCGGTTTATTTTCTTTCCTCTTTTCATCCGAAAAAATCTATTGAAGAAATGATTGAAGAATTTGAAATAAAGACACTTGATGAATATCTCCTTCGGGCAAGGAAGGAACGAGAAAAATATTTATTAAAGTAAGGAG
>Ga0209121_10001999_pt1 | contig 21059 bp, 17 predicted proteins | sample Cruoilmetagenom3_FD_187292 | JGI IMG/M metagenome (GOLD analysis project Ga0209121, IMG submission 187292) | Oil polluted marine microbial communities from Coal Oil Point, Santa Barbara, California, USA - Sample 3 (SPAdes) (version 2) | ecosystem: Environmental > Aquatic > Marine > Oil seeps ...
GTTTTTACATAGTGAAAAGAAATAAGGCAAACTACAACTATAAATACAAGCGCACCAATAATGGCTTGTGTTGGTGTTAAACTGTGGTAATAAAAGTTTTTTAAGCCAATACCAATAAAGCTTCCAAAGATAATAACAAAGTGAATAAAGTAAATAGAGAGTGTTCTTTCTCCTATTTTAGTGATTATGGCTTGTTTTAAGTAATTTTCTAAACTATAAAATAAACTAAATACCACCAATACATTGCCTAAACGCGTAAACAGATAATTAAAATACGCAGAATCTTTAAAGATTTGTATCTCTGTTAACTGGTAAAGTTGCATTAATGCCCAAGAAGAGTACTCCATTAAAAAAATACCAATAGCTAAAAACAAGCTAATTATTATTGGTTTAAAATATTTTTTGTGCAAATATTTATAAAATATAATAGCTAAAAAAGCTCCATAAGATACATAGCCAAACCATGGTAAAATAGTGAAAACAGAACCATTAGCTTTTGTAAAATAATTGGCTAAAAATAGCGGTAAAAAGTTAAAAGATACATCTTTATAAACAGGATTGTACAAAAAAGAAAAACAGCCAATACTCAATAAAACTAAAGATAAAATTCGGGTGTTTTTTAAAAATAATAAATACAAGGTTATAAGTACTAGTAAAGATAATCCTATACATTGTAATACATCTATTATTAAAAAGTAACTATTAAAGTTGCCATAAAGCCAATCTAAAAAAGGTATTCGTAAAATATAACCAATACCAATAAGCATTAAGCCGCGTTCTACACCTTTTTTTATTCTTACATTATCTGTGCCTTTTGATTTTGCTTTTAAAAGTAGGTACATAAATACCAACCCAGAAATGGTAAAAAATATAGGAGCAGTAATACCTCTAAAATAATGCCATATGTTATAAATTAGATTGTTAGTGTCTTTATATATAGGGTTTAAAAGTGTATCTATAAAATGCCCTTGAAGCATCATTAATATAGCAAAAGCACGTACTGCATCTAGAAAATATATTCTGTTTGTGGTTGAAGTGTTTGGGTTGGTCAATATTAAGTATCTTTGAAAATTATAAAGTAACTAAAGCTAAAGTAATATATTTAGTGTTTTAATTCGTAGGTAATTCTTTATTTTCTCATGAATAAATTTGTAGCAGATTTTGCCTCCTTTGTTTGGGGTCTTCCATTATTAATTTTATTAATAGGAGGTGGTTTATATCTTCTGTTTTTGTCTCGATTTTTACCCTTTCGTTATTTGGTACATGCTATTCAAGTACTTCGTGGTAAATATGATAATCCTGAGGATAAAGGAGAGATTTCGCATTTTCAAGCACTTACAACGGCATTGTCTTCTACTATAGGAATGGGGAATATAGCAGGAGTTGCTGTAGCTATTTCTGTAGGTGGTCCAGGAGCTGTTTTCTGGATGTGGATAAGTGCTGTTATAGGTATGGCAACAAAATTCTTTACTTCTAGTTTGGCTATTATGTACAGAGGTAAGGATAGTGAAGGGAACACACAAGGAGGACCAATGTATTTTATAACCCAAGGTTTGGGTAAAAAATGGAAGCCTTTAGCTGTGTTTTTTAGTTTCTGTGGGTTAATTGGTGCATTGCCTGTTTTTAATGTAAACCAGTTAACACAAGCCATTAATGATATTGTTTTAAAACCCAATGGTGTAGCTGTAGACTTCACCTCTAACCTAATTATAGGTCTTGTTTTGGTAACTATTACTTCGGTAGTTATTTTAGGGGGATTAAACCGAATAAGTAAAGTAGCATCTAAACTTGTACCAAGTATGGTATTGCTTTATTTTGTACTTATTCTTATTATATTATTTGCTAATGCAGAAGTGGTTCCAACTTACTTGAAACTTATTTTTACAGATGCTTTTGCTGCACAAAATTATAAAGGCGATGCTTTTTTAGGTGGTCTTTTAGGCGGATTAATTATTTTAGGTGTTCGTCGTGGTGCATTTTCTAATGAAGCAGGAATTGGTACAGCTCCTTTAGCACACGGAGCAGCAAAAACCAATGAGCCTATTCGTGAAGGTCTAGTGGCTATGTTAGGTCCTGCAATAGATACCTTAGTGGTTTGTACACTTACTGCTTTGGCTATTTTAGTAACTGGAGTATGGCAAACTACAGAAGCCAATGGTGTTAGCCTTACAGCAAATGCTTTTGGTAATGCAATGCCACTTTATGGTAGGTATTTGTTGCTAATTTGTATTGTGGTTTTTAGTGTGTCTTCGTTGTTTTCTTATGCCTATTATGGCGGAAAATGTTTATCGTTTTTAATAGGAGCAAAAAACAAACATTACTATAACTACTTCTATATCTTGAGTATTATTCTGGGAGCAACAACCTCTTTGGCTTTAATGATTAACTTAATTGATGCTGTGTTTGCACTTATGGCAATTCCTACTATGACAGCAACATTAATTTTAGCGCCAAGAGTGGTGAAAGAGGCTAAGCTGTACTTTAAACGAATGGAAAAAAATTAAGCCTTATTAATAGACATCTTAAATTGTTGTGGTGTCATTAATTCCATCTTTTTAAATTGTCTATTAAAGTAACTGGTATTGTTAAAACCAGATTTAAAGGCAATTTCAGACATTCTGAAGTCTTTAGATTCTTTAATAAGTTTTTTAGAAAACTTTATCTTTTCAGAATTAATATAATCAATAGGAGAGATGCCTAAGGTGTTTTTAAACTGCTTATGAAAATGAGAAGTACTCATGTGTGCTTTCTCTGCTAACAAATCTACAGTAATATCTTTATTGGTTAAATTGTCTTTTATATACTTTATAACAGTACCTATTCTAGTATCGTTAAAAATTTGAAGCGGATCGTTTATTATTAATGATTTTGCTTTTGTTTGTAGTAACCTAACTATTAACTCTTGTATCATTAAATCTAATAATACGTCTTTAGATTTGTTGTTATTAGTAAAGGTGTAGGTTAATCTTTCAATTAAATGATTAACATCAGCATTGTTTATTAAATGTGAACTCGTTTCGTTTAAGCTCCATTTATTGTTTTCGTTTTCAATGGCTACTTGCTGGTTAAATTTTTCAACCACCTCATTAATTTTAGAAGTATCTATTCCTAAGGCTAAACATTGTGTAGGGTTTTCTTTTGTTGCCACAGGAAAATCAATAACCATTTCCTTATTGGTTGGCATGACTACAGATTCTCCAGGGAAAAAATCAAAAGATTCAAAGCCTTCAAGATGCATAATTTTCTTTCCGGTTAGCATACTTGCTATAATAGGAAAGCTAAAAGTTAAGGATATTTTTTCTGCAACTGCATGAGTTTCAAATATATTAAGTTCGGCATAATCTGCATTATATGTCGTTCTGTTCTCTACTAAACGAGTTAGTTTTCTAGTGTTTCTATGCTTGTTTAAAATGGAATTCATACTCAATATTACAAAATTTTAATGCGTATTAGATCAAATAATAGATATGTTCAAGAATATAATAATTATGTTCAATAAAATTAGAATATGATAAAATAACTTTATCAAAAATAAAGATAATCTATTTTTTGGATTATTAAATTATCTAATTACTAATTTAACAAGAAATTTTATGAGTTATTCAAAACCTAAGTTTAAAGAAAAATATGGCAATTTTATTAACGGAAAATTTGTAGAACCTTTAGGAGGTCAATATTTTGATAATACTTCACCTATAGATAATAGTTTTATTGCTAAATACCCTCGATCACAAAAAGAAGATGTGGAGTTGGCTTTAGATGCGGCAAATGCAGCAAAAGAAGCTTGGGGAAACACCTCAGCAACAGAAAGAGCTACTTTACTTAATAAGGTAGCAGATATAATAGAAGCTAATTTAGAAGAATTTGCACTTATTGAAACCTGTGATAACGGAAAACCTATTCGTGAAACTTTAAATGCAGATGTTCCTTTGGCAGCAGATCATTGGCGTTATTTTGCAGCTTGTATTCGCTCAGAAGAAGGAAGCGCAACAGAGCTAGATCAAAATACTTTGTCTATGAATATTAAAGAGCCATTAGGTGTGGTAGGGCAAATTATTCCGTGGAATTTTCCATTATTAATGTTGTCTTGGAAATTACCTCCAGCTTTAGTAACAGGTAATTGCGTGGTTTTAAAACCAGCAGAGCAAACACCTTCTTCTGCTACTTTTTTAATGGAAAAAATTGCAGAGGTATTTCCTCCTGGAGTGGTAAATATTGTACATGGTTTTGGTCCTGAAGCAGGAAAACCTTTAGCGTCAAGCCCGAGAGTAGATAAAGTAGCCTTTACAGGAGAAACTACTACAGGACAGTTAATTATGCAATATGCTTCTAAAAACTTAAATCCCGTTACTATGGAACTTGGTGGAAAATCACCAAATGTCTTCTTTAATTCGGTAATGGATCATGATGATGCGTTTTTAGATAAAGCTATTGAAGGTGCTGTTTTATTTGCTTTCAATCAAGGAGAAGTATGTACTTGTCCTTCTAGAATTTTAGTGCAAGAAGATATTTATGATGCCTTTATGGAGCGTGTTATTGAAAGAACCAATGCGATCATTCAAGATAGTCCGTATGATGTAAATACAATGGTTGGTGCGCAAGCATCTAATGACCAATATGAAAAAATACAATCGTATTTTAAAATTGGTAAAGACGAAGGTGCTAAAGTACTAACAGGAGGATCTGCTAATACACTACCAGGAGATTTAGCAAACGGTTTCTATATTAAACCAACAATTTTAGAAGGACATAATAAAATGAGAGTCTTTCAAGAAGAAATTTTTGGTCCTGTAGCTTGTGTTACTAAATTTAAAGATGAAGCCGAAGCTATTGAAATTGCTAACGATACACTTTACGGTTTAGGAGCAGGAGTATGGACACGTGATGCACACCAACTATATCAAATACCAAGAGCTATACAAGCAGGACGTGTTTGGGTGAACTGCTACCATTCATATCCAGCACATGCACCATTTGGAGGTTATAAAAAATCAGGTTTTGGTAGAGAGAATCATGTAATGATGCTTAATTACTATCGTCAAACTAAAAACATGCTAATCTCTTATGACAAAAATAAATTAGGTTTCTTTTAGTAGAATTGATTAATAGCGTGAAAGGCTGAATTACATACAATTCAGCCTTTTTTAATATCTTTAAATTATGGAAAGAGTAGCAATAACAGAAGCAGCAGAAAAAATATTAGAACAGTTAAAAGAAAAGCATGGTGAATTAATTTTTCATCAAAGTGGAGGCTGTTGTGATGGTTCTGCACCTATGCTTTTAGAAAAAGAAGAAATGTATATCGATGAAAGTGATGTGCTTTTGGGCACTTTAAATGGTGTAAATTTTTATATGAATCAAGATCAATTTGAATATTGGAAACATACCCACTTAACCGTAGATGTTACAGAAGGTCGTGGTGCTAGTTTTTCTTTAGAAATCCCTTTAGGACTTCGTTTTCTAATTCATTCTAGATTATTAACCGAAGAAGAAGAGGCTTTTTTTAATGAATAATATACTTCAGAAAATCACATAGCATTTTCATTTTAATAATTTTAGCTCTAAAAATCATGAATATTATTGATTTTAGGGCTTTTTTTATGGTTAATAATTAAATTTTTAACAATTTCATTTTAATTTTATTGCTAAATTAGTATATTTATGCTAAATAGATATATATGAAAATAGATTTATGTCCAAATTGTGGTTCAGATCATTACATTAAAAGTGGAATAGTAAATGATAGACAGCGTTATAAGTGTAAAAAGTGTAACTATTTTTTTTCAGTAAATAAGATAGGTAAGAAGATAGACGACTATTACGTGAATAAATCGCTGCAATTGTATTTAGAAGGTTTAACCTATCGTGAAATTGAGCGTATTTTAGGTATTTCGCATGTTAGTATCATGAATTGGGTGAAAAAATACAATATTAAACGTCCAATGAATTCTAATTACCATCCAACTTATAAAATTTTAAACGCAAAAGAGTTGGCTGTTTATTTTAGTAATGCAGAAAATATTAAAGGAGCAGGTGTTGTGGTTACAGAGTTAGGAGATAAATTTATGCTTATTAAATGGGAGCGTTTTAAAGATTAGTATAGTAAATTAACAAATAGGTATATTATTTTTTTGTTAACAGATTGTTTTTAAGAGATTAGTAGTGCACACAAAACCAATTAATTACTAACTAACCTTTTTTAACAATGAAAAAACAAACCTTTTTGTTGCTAGGACTCTTTTTATTGTCCTTTCAATTCATTAGAGCTCAAGGATCTCCTGACTATACAGGAGGCCTTAAGTTTAAATTTAATGAAGATGGCTCTAAGTATCTTCGGTTAATTTCTTGGGCACAAGTTCAAGCCAACTACAATACCGACGAAACTTTTGATGCTAACGGAAACGAAAACAGTAAATTAAATTTTAATTTACGTCGTGCTCGTGTTTTAATGTTTGCACAAATTAACAAAGACTTCTTAATTGTTACACATTTCGGATTAAACAGTTTAACCAGTACTACCTTAAGTCCTACAGGAAAAGGAGATGGTTCACAACTCTTTTTTCACGATGTTTGGGCGCAATATAATGTAGCCGACAAGCATACTGTTGGTGGTGGTTTACATTATTTTAATGGTATTTCAAGATTAAATAATCAAAGTACCTTAAACATGATGACATTAGATAACAATCGTCAATCATGGGCTACTATAGGTCTTTCTGATCAATTTGCACGTCATTTAGGAGTTTTTGCAAAAGGTAGTTTTAACAAATTACAATATCGTGTTGCTATAAATGATGCTTCTAGTTCTTCTTTAGATACTCGAACTGCTGTTGCAGGAGGAGATGCTGTGTATAATGGTCGCGCTACTTTAGGTTCTAAAGACGCAGGAAAAACGTATGCAGGATATTTTGATTATCATTTTTTAGATCAAGAATCTAACTTTTTACCTTATAAAGTAGGAACTTATTTAGGTGCTAAAAAAGTTTTTAATGTAGGAGCTGGTTTCTTCTTACATCCAAAAGGAGCTGTTATAGATACAGGTACTGCGTTGACACCAGAGTTAAAAGGGGAAGATGTTTCCATTTTTGCTGTAGATGCATTTTATGATGCTCCAATAGGTGAAAAAGGTAGCGCTATTACTGCTTATGCTGTTTATCAAAACAGTGACTACGGAAAAAATTACTTGTATAGCGCTTATGGTACAGGTAGTATGCTATATGGTCATGTAGGTTATGTCTTTAATGGCGAAAAAACCAAAACCAGATTTCAACCTTATGTAAGCTATGGTACACATAGTTATGATGCTGTAAGTGACGACAGGTCTACATTAGGTATTGGTATTAATGCTTTTATGAATGGTCACAATTCAAAATTAACTTTAGAATATAATAATCAACAATTTGGTGCTATAGATACTAATACTATTTCACTACAAGCAATGATTTATCTATAAAACGTATAACTATGAGTGAAAAACAAGAACACGCATCTGCGTATTGGAAAGAAAATCTTAAATATTTAATCATTTTGCTAACCATTTGGTTTGTAGTATCCTTTGGCTGTGGCATATTATTTAGAGAGGCTTTAAATGAAATTAGACTTGGAGGCTTTAAACTAGGTTTCTGGTTTGCACAACAAGGATCTATATATGTATTCGTAATTCTCATTTTCGTTTACGTAAGATTAATGAATAAACTAGATAAAAAATACGGTTTCGACGAGTAGTCTAAACGAATAACTTAATTGTTTGTTTTAAATTTTATTGCTAAACGGAAATTCTAAAACTTCTTATTCACAGCACGCAAAATTTAATCCAAACTTAAAAAACAAAAATATATTATGAGTGTACAAACTTGGACATGGTTATTAGTAGGGATTACTTTTGCCTTATATTTCGGAATCGCAATTTGGGCTAGAGCTGGCTCAACTAAAGAATTTTATGTTGCTGGTGGAGGTGTTTCTCCTTTAGCAAATGGTATGGCAACTGCAGCAGATTGGATGAGTGCAGCTTCCTTTATTAGTATGGCAGGAATTATCTCCTTTGCAGGTTATGATGGTTCTGTGTATTTAATGGGTTGGACAGGTGGATACGTGCTTTTAGCCTTACTATTAGCACCTTATTTACGTAAGTTTGGTAAGTTTACTGTGCCAGATTTTATTGGCGATAGATATTACTCAAATACCGCTAGAACCGTTGCTGTAATTTGTGCTTTAATTGTATCTTTTACCTATGTTGCAGGTCAAATGCGTGGTGTAGGTATTGTGTTTTCACAGTTCTTACAAGTAGACATTAATTTAGGTGTAATAATCGGGATGACTGTTGTACTAACTTTTGCTTTATTAGGTGGTATGAAAGGAATTACATATACACAAGTAGCACAATACTGTGTATTAATCTTTGCTTTTATGGTTCCTGCATTTTTTATCTCTATGCAAATGACAGGAAATATCATTCCGCAAATAGGAATGGGAGGTACGCTTGAAGGTGGTGAGTTTTTATTAGATAAACTAGATAAATTACATACCGAACTCGGTTTTAACGAATATACAAGCGGAACAAAATCTACTTGGGATGTTTTTGCAATTACCTTAGCATTAATGACAGGAACAGCAGGATTACCTCACGTAATTGTGCGTTTCTTTACAGTACCAAAAGTAAAAGATGCACGTAAATCTGCTGGATATGCATTATTTTTAATTGCTATTTTATATACTACAGCACCAGCAATTGCAGTGTTTTCAAGAACAAACTTAATTGAAACGGTAAGTAATAAAGAATATACAGAAATTCCTCAATGGTTTAAAAACTGGGAAAATACAGGTTTAATCGCTTGGGCAGATAAAAATGGAGATGGTAAAATTCAATATGTAAGTGGGAATGCTTTATCTAGTAAAAAACCTAATTATACAGATGCAAGAGGAGCACATGGTGAACGTGTAATAACCAATGCTAGTACAGCAGAAAACGAATTGTATGTAGATAGAGATATCATGGTATTGGCAAATCCGGAAATTGCAAATCTTCCTAATTGGGTGATTGCATTGGTAGCAGCTGGTGGTTTAGCAGCAGCATTATCTACTGCAGCAGGATTGTTATTGGTAATCTCAACGTCTATTTCTCATGATTTAATTAAAAAACAATTAAAACCAGATATTTCGGATAAAGGCGAATTAACTGCAGCAAGAATTTCCATTTTTGTAGCAATATTAATTGCTGGTTACTTTGGTATTAATCCACCAGGATTTGTAGCAGCAGTCGTCGCATTAGCCTTTGGTCTTGCAGCAGCATCTTTCTTTCCTGCTATTATTTTAGGAATCTTTGATAAACGTATGAATAGCCAAGGAGCCATTTCAGGAATGGTAGTTGGTATTGTATTAATGTTGTTTTATATGATGAAATTTAAATTGAATATGTTTGGTGGTGGTACAAGCGCAGATTGGTGGTTTGGTACTTCACCAGAAGGATTTGGTACTGTAGCAATGTGCGTAAATATTGTAATTTCATTTGTGGTTTCACGTATGACAGCAGCACCACCTCAAAATGTACAAGACATGGTAGAGAGTATAAGAATACCTTCAGGAGCAGGTGAAGCTTCAGAGCATTAAAAAGTTGTTATTAAACAATTTATAGTCTCTTAATTTTAGTTTACTTAGTTAGCAAATCAGCATTACAATTTTGTAGTGCTGATTTCTTATATTAGTAAAATATTATTACTATACTTATCCATTAGTAAGCTGTAAAAAGGACTCTTTTTTTTTGAAGAGGAAAGCAAAATTTTAACTTTATTAAATCTCTAAATAGGAGTAAAACCAAGCAAATGAAAAAACGTCACGAACAAAAGCTTGTTGTGTTATCTATAGCTTTATTTCTAATTTTTAATATACCATTTATTCTAATTTTTAATTTTGAAGGCGCTATTTTTGGTATACCAACGCTCTATTTTTCTATATTTTCTGTTTGGCTATTATCTATCATTATTTCTTATATTGTATTAACACGTCATTATGAATAATTACACATTAATTTCCATTATTGTAATTTATTTGGCTGTGTTATTTTACATTGCATTTCTTGCTGAAAAAAAACGACAAAGCAAATGGGTAAATAATCCGTATGTATATACTTTGTCTTTAGCAGTTTATTGTTCTGCATGGACCTACTATGGTAGTGTTGGTATAGCAGCAAACTCAGGAATTAATTTTTTGCCTATTTATTTAGGTCCTGTAATTGCTGTGCCTTTATGGATTGTAGTACTCAGAAAAATTATTAGAATTTCTAAACAGCATAAAATTTCATCCATAGCAGATTTTATTTCTCTTCGTTACGGAAACAATAGGTTTTTAGGTGCATTAGTAACTATTATTTGTCTTTTTGGTACGCTACCATACATTTCTTTACAGCTAAAAGCTGTTTCTGAAACTTTTGAAATCATGTCTGATGATTCTAGCTATATTTCAACAACTGTAATAGACGATTCTACGTTTTATGTAGCTTTATTATTGGCTGTTTTTGCTACGTTTTTTGGTACACAAAGAACAGATGCTTCAGAAAAACATAAAGGAATCATCGCTTCTGTAGCTTTTGAGTCTGTTTTAAAATTGGTATTCTTTTTAATTATTGGTGTATATGTTACCTATTATTTGTTTGATGGTACAACAGATATTTATAACCAAATTTCGGTATTACCAAATTTTAAACAACTCACTACGTTAAGCGGAGTAGAAGACGGACTTAATTGGTTGTATTTAATTTCCTTATCCTTTATGGCTGTTTTTTTATTACCAAGACAGTTTCAAGTTTCGGTTTTAGAGAACAATAGAGAAAAGCATTTAAAAAAAGCCATTTGGTTGTTTCCGTTGTATTTATTGCTATTTAACCTGTTTGTTATTTTTATAGCTTGGGCAGGAAAACTTACCTTTGGTAGTACTGAAAATGCCGAATACTATTCCTTGTTATTACCGCTAGAAAACAATAATTCCTTTTTAGCAACACTAGTGTTTTTAGGAGGTTTTTCAGCAGTAATCTCTATGGTTATTGTGTCTACATTAGCATTGTCCACAATGGTAAGTAACAACTTAATTATTCCTTATGGTTTTCTAGATAAATTCATAAAAAATCAACCCGAAAGAAATTCTAAATACATAAAAAACATACGTCGTATTTCTATTTTTACAATTATAATTTCTGCGTATTTCTTTTATGTGTTGTTCTCTAAAGAGTTGTCTTTATATTCTATAGGTTTAATATCTTTTGTAATTATAGCACAATTAGCTCCTTCCTTTTTTCTTGGTTTATATTGGAATCGTGGTTCTTCAAAAGCAGCTATTATAGGAGCACTCGTAGGATTTTGTATTGCAATTTATACCTTGGTTTTACCATTTACTTTACGTGTATACACAGGAACAGATGATTTTACTCAATTTGGTTTGTTTAATATTTCTAGTTTAAAACCTTATGCGCTTTTTGGTATCGACTTTTTAAGTCCGCCAGCACATGCTTTTTTCTGGAGTATGACTTTTAATGTAATGACGTATATGGTGGTTTCCTTACTAGCAAAAGGAAATTATAGAGAGCGTAATTATGCCGAAATGTTTGTAGATAGCAGAAACTTTACAACGCTTCAAGACAGTGCTTTGGTATGGAAAGGAGAGGCTTATGTTGCAGATATTAAAAATGTGTTGATTCGTTTTCTAGGCGAAAAAAGAGCTTCACGTGCCTTAAATATTTTCTTTACTAAATATAAATTACCAAAAGATACACAGTTAGCAGATGCACGTTTAATTAATTTTTCTGAAAAACTACTAACCGGAAGCATAGGTTCTGCTTCGGCTAAAATACTTATTGCTAGTGTGGTAAAAGAAGAACGTGTTAGTTTGGTAGAAGTTTTAAAGATTTTAGAAGAATCTAAAGAAAACATTGTTAGCAATAAAGTACTGTTAGAAAAATCTAATGAGCTTACACAGCTTTCTTCTAAACTTAAAGAAGCCAATGAAGAGTTAATAAGTAAAGACAAACAAAAAGATGAGTTTTTAGATACGGTTGCCCATGAACTTAAAACACCAATTACAGGTATTCGGGCAGCAACAGAGCTATTGATGGATGAAGATGATGAAATGCCAAAAGACATAAAGGCACAGTTTTTAAAAAATATTCTTCAAGATTCTGATCGTTTAGGAAGGTTAATTCATAATATTCTAGATTTTGAAAAACTAGAAACAGGACGTTTAAACTTAGATTTACAATATCAAGATATTCAAAAAACCATTGTAAAAGCTATTAATAGTATTTCTCAAATTGCAGCCAAAAAAGAAGTGCAAATTATTAATAAGAATACACATGGTTTTATAACCAGTTATGATGAAGATAGAATTCTTCAAGTATTAACCAATTTACTGTCTAATGCTATTAAATTTTGCGAAAGTAAAACAGGTGAAATTATAGTAGATTATAAGTTAGGAAATGAAAGAGTTGAAATCTCTGTAACAGACAATGGTAAAGGGATTCCTGAAGAAGATTTTGATTATATTTTTGATAAATTTTACCAGTCTAAACACCAAAACACTAGAAAACCAGCAGGTAGTGGTTTAGGTTTAGCAATTACTAAACAAATAGTAGAAAAACACCAAGGAAAAATTTGGGCAGAAAAAGGTGTAAAAAATGGCGCTATACTTGTTTTTACCATCCCTTTTAAGTAAATTGTTCCCTTAAAGTATGAAGAAGAAAATTTTAATTGTAGACGACGAGCCAAATATTGTCATGTCGTTAGAATACACTTTTAAAAAACAAGATTTTGAAGTGTTTATTGCAAGAGATGGAAGTGAAGCTTTAGAAATTTTAAAACATCATATACCAGACGTTGTTTTGTTAGATATTATGATGCCAAATGTAGATGGTTACCAAACCTTGACACAGATAAAGAAAACAGACAGTTTAAAAAATACAAAAGTTGTATTTTTAACTGCTAAAAATAAAGCTTCAGATATAGAAAAGGGTTTAAAACTTGGAGCAGATAAGTATTTAAACAAACCTTTTTCAGTTAAAAAAATAGTTTCAGAAATTCTGGAACTCATAGCTTAGAAATAGTTTTTTAAGTTTTTATTAAAATTGGTTTTGTGTGCAAACAAACTAAGTTTAATTAAAGTTTAAAGACATGAAATTTCGCATCAACCCATTAATGTCAGATATTATTATTAGTATCTATATTATTGGAACCCTTTTTTTAAGGTTTAAATTCGAAAACAAAACCAATGTAAGCCCTTTATTATCTATAGTAATGGGAGTTTGTTTTGTGGTTATTATTTGGGCACTTATCAAGCTAAAAGTGCTTAATCCTAATTGGTTTGGCTTATTTAATTATAAAAAAGCATAGCCATGAAATATCAAAATTTTTATCAAGAAAGTATTGAACACCCAGAAAAATTCTGGAGTGAACAAGCAAAGCAATTAGATTGGTTTAAAGCACCAAAAAGCATTTTATCTAAAGATGCTTATAATTATGATCAGTGGTTTGAAGATGGAGAACTTAACTTAAGTTATTTGTGCATAGACAAACATATTAAAGATGGTTTTGGTGCACAAAATGCCATTATCTATGACTCACCAGTTACTAACAGAAAACAACATATAACTTTTAATCAATTACACCACGAGGTTTCTAAACTAGCAGGAGGTTTACAAAGCTTAGGTTTAAAAAAAGGAGATACTTGTATTATTTATATGCCAATGATTCCGCAAGCATTATATGCTATGTTGGCCTGTGCCAGAATTGGTGTAATACATTCGGTGGTTTTTGGTGGTTTTGCACCTCATGAATTGGCTATTCGTATAGACGATTGTAAACCAAAAGTAATTATTACAGCATCAAACGGAGTAGAAATAAAACGTATTATTCCTTACAAACCTTTTGTAGATGAAGCTATTGAAAAAGCAAAAAACAAACCAGAACGCGTTATTGTTTTTGATAGACAATTAGGTGTAGAAATTCCTAAAAAAGAGTATGATGTAAATTATACCGAATTGGTTGATAAATCTCCTTCTGTAGAACCTGTTCCTGTAGCATCTACACATCCTTCTTATGTATTGTATACTTCAGGAACAACAGGAACACCAAAAGGAATTATTAGAGATACTGGAGGTTATGCTACTGCTTTAAAATTCTCAATGAAATATATTTATGGCGTAAATGAAGGCGAAACGTTTTGGGCCGCAAGTGATGTTGGTTGGGTTGTAGGACATAGTTTTATAACCTATGGACCTTTATTAAATAGAAATACTTCTATTTTGTTTGAAGGAAAACCTATTCGTACTCCAGATGCATCTACATTTTGGCGCGTAATTAGTGAACATCATGTAAAAGCAATGTTTACTGCTCCAACAGCAATTAGAGCTATAAAAAAAGAAGATCCAGAAGGCGAATTTCTTAAAAAATACGATTTATCCTGTTTAAAATATCTGTTTTTAGCAGGTGAACGTTGTGATGTTGCCACATTAACTTGGACAGAAGAACAATTAAACATTCCTGTAATAGACCATTGGTGGCAAACCGAAAGTGGTTGGCCTATGATAGCCAATATGGTTGGTGTAGCTTTACAAGAAATAAGACCAGGATCTGCAGGTTCTCCTGTTTGTGGTTATGATATTCAAATTTTAGATGAAGATGGAGAGCAAGTAAAATCTAGTGTAGAGGGTTATGTGGCTATTAAATTACCATTACCACCAGGAACATTAAGCAACCTTTGGGGAAATCCAGAACGTTTTAAATCTGGCTATTTAGATCGTTTTCCTGGATATTATTTTTCTGGAGATGGAGGCTATAAAGATGAAGACAATTATGTGTTTATTACTGGTCGTGTAGATGATATTATAAACGTTGCAGGACATCGTTTATCTACTGCAGAAATGGAAGAAATTGTAGCGTCACATAAAGAGGTAGCAGAATGTGCCGTTTTTGGTGTGCATTGCGAAATTAAAGGACAAAAACCATTAGGTTTAGTGGTCTTAAAATCTAATGAAGCGCTAGACAAACAAGAAACTATTCAAAAAGAAATCATTCAAGATGTACGTAATGAAATAGGTGCTGTAGCATCCTTTAGAGAGGTGTTGGTAGTTAACCGATTGCCAAAAACGCGAAGCGGAAAAACACTTCGTAAGTTATTACGAAACATTGCAGATGAACAGCAATATAACATACCATCTACTATTGATGATGTAACCATAATAGACGAAATTAAATCCGTTTATCAAATCCATAAAATAGGAATTCATAACTAAGTACTGCTTACTATGTTATTAGAATCTGGATATCGAATAAAAACAAAATATAATGCATATTAGGTCTAACACAGTAAAGGCCTATTTAATAAAAACTAAACAATTAAATTATGAGTAATTATCACATAAAACACCTAGAAGAATACTACCAAGTTTATAGAAAATCGGTTAGAAATCCAGAAAATTTTTGGGAAGAAATAGCGGAAGAGCATTTTCTATGGCGAAAAAAATGGGATAAAGTTTTAGAATGGGATTTTTCTAAACCAGAAGTAAAGTGGTTTCAAGGAGCGCAATTAAATATTACCGAAAATTGTATAGATAGACACTTAGCTACTCGTGGTGATAAAACAGCAATCTTGTTTGAGCCTAATGATCCAAATGAAGGAGCTGAGCATATTACGTACAGGCAATTGTACCATCGTGTTAACAAATTTGCCAATGTATTAAAAGAGCAAGGTGTAAAAAAAGGAGATCGAGTATGTATTTATGTACCTATGATTCCAGAATTAGCTATTTCGGTTTTGGCTTGTGCTAGAATAGGCGCAATACACTCTGTAGTTTTTGCTGGTTTTTCAGCAACTGCATTAGCAACAAGAATTAATGATAGTGATTGTAAAATTGTAATTACAGCAGATGGTTCTTTTCGTGGTTCAAAAACCATCGATTTAAAAGGAATTGTAGATGAAGCCTTAGAGGATTGTGAAGGTGTAAATACAGTATTGGTAGCAAAGCGAATTGATTCAGATATACAAATGAAAGAAGGTCGTGATCTATGGTTACAACCTTTATTAGACGCAGCATCAGACCAATGTAAGGCAGAATTAATGCAAGCCGAAGATCCGTTATTTATATTATATACCTCTGGTTCTACAGGTAAACCAAAAGGAATGGTACATACCACAGCAGGTTATATGGTGTATACAGCATACTCCTTTAAAAATGCTTTTCAATATAGAGAAAATGATGTGTATTGGTGTACTGCAGATATAGGTTGGATTACTGGTCATTCTTATATTGTATATGGACCTTTATGTAATGGAGCAACCACAGTACTTTTTGAAGGTGTGCCTAGTTATCCAGATTTTGGACGTTTTTGGGATATTGTTGAAAAGCATAAAGTGAATCAGTTTTATACAGCACCAACAGCTATTCGTGCCTTGGCAAAACAAGGAGGAGATTTAGTAGAAAAATACAATTTATCTTCCTTAAAAGTTTTAGGTAGTGTAGGAGAACCAATTAATGAAGAAGCTTGGCATTGGTATAATGATAATGTAGGAAAAGGAAAAAGTCCGATTATAGATTCCTGGTGGCAAACCGAAACAGGAGGTATTATGATAACGCCAATTCCGTATGTAACACCAACAAAACCAACCTATGCAACCTTACCGTTTATTGGTATTCAACCTTGTTTAATGGATGAGAATGGCAATGAATTAAAAGGAAATCAAGTAGAAGGACGATTATGTGTTAAGTTTCCTTGGCCAAGTATTGCTAGAACAATTTGGGGAAATCACCAACGTTATAAAGACACTTATTTTTCAAGCTTTGAAAATAAATATTTTACAGGAGATGGAGCTTTACGTGATGAAGTTGGTTATTACAGAATAACAGGTAGAGTAGATGATGTAATTATTGTTTCTGGTCATAACTTAGGAACAGCACCAATTGAAGATGCCATTAATGAGCACCAAGCAATTTCAGAAAGTGCTATTGTAGGATTCCCTCATGATGTAAAAGGAAGCGCATTATATGGTTATATTACTTTAAAAGATACTGGAGAATATAGAAAGCAGGATAACCTTAGAAAAGAGATTAATCAATTAATTTCAGATAAAATAGGACCTATTGCAAAACTAGATAAAATTCAGTTTACAGAAGGTTTACCAAAAACCCGAAGCGGAAAAATTATGCGTCGTATTTTACGTAAAATAGCAGAAAAAGACACTAGTAATTTAGGAGATATTAGTACTTTATTAAATCCGGAATGTGTGCAGGATATTATAGATAATGCACTATAAAACATCTCCTTTATTACTGTTTTTGTAAAAAGAAACAGAAATTCAAACTCCTCCTTATACCAAGGAGGAGTTTTTTTAATAAGTAATTGTTCTAAAGAAAAACATGCCAAATGCCCTTGTATTTATTATAAATTTATAACAACTATACAATTAAATTGTTTTCTTTGCTTTATAGAAAAAATAGGCATGGATTTTAGAGAATATATTGAAAAAACGGTACCTGTTTCTGATGCAGATTGGCAATTGTTTTCTTCTAAATTAGAAAACAGGATTATTAAGAAAAAGAGTACATTGTTAGAAGTAGGAGAAACAGAAAACTATATATCTTTTATAGAAAAAGGTATCGCTCGTTTTTTTATTCCTAAAGAAGATAAAGAAAAAGAGATCACCTTTGGTTTTTGTTTTAAAAACGAATTTATAAGTGCCTACGATTCTTTTTTAACTAGAAAACCATCTTTATATCAAATAGAAGCCTTAAGTACTATGTCTGTTTGGAGTATTTCCTACCAAGATTTACAAGAAGTATATGAAAAAACAGCCATGGGAAATTTAATAGGTAGATTATCTTCTGAACGTTTATTTCTTATAAAATCTAAACGCGAACAATCTCTTTTAAACGAAACAGCAGAAGAGCGTTACCTAAATCTTTTTACAGAAAGACCCAATCTTATTAAAGAGGTTCCTTTAAAATATATTGCATCTTATATTGGTGTTACAGCACAAGCTTTAAGCAGAATTAGAAAACGTATTTCTTAACTTAGGTTCATTGTTATTGGTTGTGTTTATTAAGACCTTTGCTTTTTAATGAAACTATGAGTATATTAATTTTTGTTATCATTTTATGGTACACAGGTTTGTTTTTTCAAACCTTCTTTTTACATCGTTACGCAGCACATCAAACCTTTACCATGTCTAAAATGGCAGAGCGTGTATGCTTTTTTTTAACTTGGGTATTTCAAGGATCTAATTATTTAAGTGCCTATGGTTATGGTGTTATGCACAGAATGCATCATGCCTATGCAGATACAGAAAAAGATCCACATTCCCCTAAATACGATGCTAATGTGTTTTCTATGATGTGGCGTACCAAAAATATATATCAAGACATAAACCAAAAGCGTATTGCTGTTGCAGACAAGTTTACTAAAAACGTTCCGCAATGGGAGTCTTTTGATAAATTTGCAAGTTCTAGAGCTTCTAGATTGGTTTGGGCAGCATTATACACCTTGTTTTTTATAGCCTTTGCAACTGCTTGGTGGCAATGGTTATTATTACCTGTTGCTTTTTTTATGGCGCCAATACATGGTGTAATTATTAACTGGTTTGCTCATATTTATGGATATAGAAACTTTGAAGTTTCAGATACTTCAAAAAACCTATTACCATTTGATTTTTTAATGATGGGAGAAGGTTACCACAACAACCATCACTCGCATAGCGGACGCGCAAACTTTGGTGTAAAATGGCATGAAATAGATTTTACTTATTGCATTATGATTGTGTTAGATAAATTGCGTTTTATTAAATTAAATAAAGCGACTTCTTAATACAACTAATAAATAAAAGAAGTAACTGCTTATATAAAAACAAAAAACCACGTTTAATGACGTGGTTTTTTGTTTTAAAAAAGTATTGTAGCATTAAAAATCACTTAAGCGCAACGGTCTATTTTTTTTTGCTTTTAGTAAAGCTGCAAATTTTAAAAACAAAATAGCAGTTAAATAAGCATCACCAGACGCAGTATGTCTGTCGTGCATAGTAATATGAAACTTTTTGCAAAGTGCATCTAAACTGTAATGCTTGTGGTCTTTTACGTATTTGGTTTTTTTATATAGCTGTCCTGTATCTACTAATTTATTTTTTAGTTTCGGTAAATCCATTCGTTTTAAAGCTTGGTTTATCATAGCTACATCAAAGGCAATATGATGTGCAACTAAAACAGCACCTTCAATATGTTTTAAAAATCGTTTTATGGCTTCGGTTTCTTCCATCTTTTTAATAGATCCTGTTTTTAAAATACCGTGAATTTCTACTGTTTTTGCATTGTAATTTTCTTGTTGTATATAACATTCTAAGCTATCTGCTACATGAATATTAAAATTTTGAATAGTTACTGTGCCAATAGATAAAATAAAATCTTCTTTAGGGTTTAATCCTGTAGTTTCCGTATCAAACACCACAAAACGTGTGGTTTCTAGGTGTTTGTTCTTTTGCTTAAAGCTTTCCGCGTAAGCGTTATAAAAATCTGGATATGTCTTGCGTGTAAACCAACCCATTTTATAGTAATTGTGAAAGTTTAAATCGTGTTTTTAATAGCTCTTGTATTTCTTTTACTGGTTTAAAACAGCCTTTTAGTTTTAACCTGTCTGCTTTGCTTAGGCTTTGTAGGTCTATAAAGCGTCCTGAATCTTGATTTTTTAAACCTTGTTGGGTTCTAAAGCGCAGTAAAATTCTAAATGCGCTAATGCAAGAATAGTATAAATCTTTATTTTGTGGTTCTATTTCTGCTAGTTTATTATAACGTGCTATGGTGCTATTAATATCTTTTATATTATGCGAAAGTACGAGTAAACGTGCAGCATCAACTAATGGCATAATAGCACGTGCTTTAATATCAAATTGGTCTTTGTGTTCACCAGAATCTTCAACCAAAAAGTTTCTAAAAAAACTTAAAGGAGCAGGATTTTTTATGGCATTTTGACCCATAAAATTTAAAAAAATCTCATAGCTATCAATAGCCTCGAAAATACTGGTAGACATTTCTGTAACCAATTCTTGTTTTCCGTAGACCAAATCATAATCAAAAAAGATATTACAAAGCATGATTTTATCGGCATCAGGATGTGTGATCCAGTTTTTAAATTGCGCTTTCCATTCGGTAAGAGGTAAACACCATTTAGTATTGCTAGCCATCATGTTTGCTGGACAAAATGCAAAGCCAACCGTATTTAGTTGGTTGTTAATTGCTTTTGCAAGTGTAATAAAATATGAAGAAACAGATTCTTTTTGATCTTCTGTAACATCTTCAAAAACTAATGCATTATCCTGATCTGTGAGTAATAATTGTTCTTTTCTGCCTTGACTACCAATAGCTAGCCAAGCAAATGCAACAGGAGGTTTGGTAGGCATTTTGGTAATGCTTAAAGTAATGATGCGTTTGGTTATGGCTTCGTTTATAGCTGAAATAACGTTGGCAATAAATGAAATTGGTATATGTTGTTCTATATAATTATTTAGTAAAATCTGCGCTTTTTCTCTTATATACTTTAACGTTTCTGCTGAGGTTGCGCGTTTAATTTCTTTAATTAATACCGAAGGATTATTACCATGAATAACAATAATATCGTGTTCAGATAATATACCAATCAGTTCAGAGTTTGGGCTACCATCTGTAGTAATGCATAAATGCGATATTTCATGTTTAAGCATGGCTATTTGTGCTTCGGCAACTGTAATTGTTGGCGCATATGTAATTACAGGAGCAGACATAATGGTTTCTACTTTTTCTGTAATAGCGTATAAACCTGTTGCTATTTTATTACGTAAATCTTTGTCTGTAATAATGCCAATAGGTTTTTTGTTTTCTGTAATAATAATAGAGCCAATTTTGTTTTCGCTCATTATTTTAGAGGCTTCTTGTATGGTGGTATATGCTTTGCAAACAATTGGGTTTTTAGAGAAGTTGGCAGATTGCACTTCGGTAAAACTATTCGTATTTGGTAGTAGAGCATCTTCATTAGCAAAGAGGGTTCCTTTGTCTTCTTCAGAAT
>Ga0209121_10002003_pt1 | contig 21029 bp, 20 predicted proteins | sample Cruoilmetagenom3_FD_187292 | JGI IMG/M metagenome (GOLD analysis project Ga0209121, IMG submission 187292) | Oil polluted marine microbial communities from Coal Oil Point, Santa Barbara, California, USA - Sample 3 (SPAdes) (version 2) | ecosystem: Environmental > Aquatic > Marine > Oil seeps ...
CCCTGCGAATTAATCCTGATACAGATGCAGAAACTCATCGTTTCATTGCCACAGGGAAAAGAGAGGATAAATTTGGGATAGATTTTTCACAAGCAGAAAGATTATACCAGAAGATAAAAGAATCTAAAAGAGTAAAATCTCTGGGAATCCATATGCATATAGGCTCGCAGATAACCACCGTTGAACCTTACCTTAAAGCTTTAAAAAAGATGATAGAATTTATGGACAATCTCAAAAAGAGAGGAATAAACCTCGAATACATTAATATGGGAGGAGGGTTTGGAATAAGTTACGAAGATGGAAAGCTGCCCTTAAAAATTGAAGAGCTGGCAGAGAAAGTATCTCCTTTAATTCAAAAAACAGGAGCAAAGCTCATCATGGAACCGGGCAGGTATTTAACGGGCAATACAGGAATTATACTCACACAAGTCCTTTACAAAAAGAGAAGAGAAGAAAAAACTTTTGTTATTGTGGATGCAGGAATGAATGATCTTATCAGACCCTGCCTTTATGGAGCTTATCATCGGATAAAACCCTTAAAGGAATCTCTTGAATCTATCTCTACCGAAGTGGTAGATGTGGTAGGTCCGATATGCGAATCGGGAGATTTCTTTGCTCAAGAAAGAAAACTTCCTGAAATTAAAGAAGGGGATTATCTTTCTATAATGGATACAGGAGCCTACGGATACAGCATGGCTTCCTCCTATAATGCTCGCCCCCGGCCAGCAGAGATTCTGGTGAAAGATGATAAGTGGTGGACCATCCGGGAAAGAGAGACTTATGAGGATTTAATTAAAGGCGAAAAGGTTAAAAAATCTCTCATCTCTTTTGTAAAAATGGAGGGGAGTGGGAACGATTTCATAGTAATAGATAACCGCTCCAATATAATAAAAAATAGAAAAGAGGTTGCTTCCTGCTTTTGCCAAAGAAGAAAAGGGATAGGGGCGGATGGACTTATTCTCCTCGAAAATTCTAATAAGGTTGATTTTAAGATGCGTATTTTTAACTCTAATGGAAGTGAAGCAGAAATGTGCGGAAACGGGGCAAGATGTATAGCTAAATTTGCTTACTTAAAGGGAATAGGGGATAGAAGCTGCGTTTTTGAAACTCTATCAGGAATAATTACCTCTTCCCTAAAAGGAGATAAAGTTAAAATAAAAATGGAGGACCCCTTTGATTTTCGTCTAAATATAAAGATTCTAATTGGAGACACTTTATATTATAAAGGAAACTATGTAAACACAGGGGTTCCCCATTTCGTAATATTTACCTCTGATGTAGAAAAAATTCCCTTAGAGAATATAGCTCCGAAAATAAGGCATCATCCTACTTTTCAGCCTGAGGGCACAAATGTTGATTTTGTAGAAGTAAAAAATGGGGCTCTAAAAATTAGAACTTATGAAAGAGGAGTGGAAGCAGAGACATTAGCCTGTGGAACAGGAGCTGCAGCCACAGCTGTTATTAGTAATTTAGCTTATTATCTACCCTCACCGGTAAAAATAAAAGCAAAGGGAGGAGTTTTAACTGTCTATTTCCAACGAGAAAAAGAAAGAAAATTCACTAATATTTTCTTAGAAGGAGAAGCTGAAGTGGTTTATGAAGGAGAGCTTAAAATTTAAAACAACTTTTATAGAAAGGAGGTAAAGATAATGTTTAAGGGATGCTTTGTAGCCATAGTCACCCCTTTTAAAAAAGAAGAAATAGATGAGGAAGCACTGAGAAAAGTTATTCAGCTCTGTTTAGAGAAAGGAGTAGATGGAATAGTTCCCTGTGGGACAACAGGAGAATCCCCTACACTATCTTTTGAGGAGCATAAGAAAGTAATCGAGATTACCATTGATGAGGTAAAAGGAAGAGTTCCTGTGATTGCTGGAGCAGGCTCTAATAGCACAAAAGAAGCAGAGGCTTTAACAGAATTTGCCAAAAAAGCGGGCGCGGAGGGAGCTCTCGTTATCACCCCTTATTACAATAAACCCACACAAAAGTGTTTAGAAGCTCACTACAGGAAATTAGACACCATAGGGATTCCTATTATAATATACAATGTTCCTTCGCGAACAGGAGTGAATATCTCTCCGTCAACGGTGGCTAAATTAAGTAGACTAAACAACATAGTGGGAATTAAGGAAGCAAGCGGAAGTATGGATCAGATATCCAGTATAATTGCTGCATCCGACCCTAATTTCTTTGTCCTCTCTGGAAACGATTCTCAAACTCTTCCCATCCTCTCTCTGGGAGGTGTGGGAGTGATTTCTGTAGTAGCAAATATTATACCCGAAGAGACGACAAAAATGATAAGTTTGTATCTAAAAGGGAATATTGATAAGGCGCGGGAACTTCATTATAAGATGTATCCTTTATGTCAGGCTATGTTTATAGAAACCAATCCTTTGCCCATAAAAACAGCAATGGCTAAAATGGGAATGATTCAAAAAGAATGGAGACTCCCATTAGGAGAAATGAAGGAGGAAAACGAAGAAAAGGTTGGAAAAGCCTTATACGAATACGGACTACTTTAATAGAGATTTCTGAAAAAGTCGGAAATCTCTGATTTCACAGATAAAAGTCCAAATTACACAGATTAGATTATCATCGCTAAATCAGTGTAATCAATCATTTTTAAGAATCTGTGTAATCAGAGAACTCCTAATAAATAAATGAAAAGTCTTTATTTAGATGCCTCTATTCCTTCTGCTTGTTGTGAAAAAAGCGAACAAGAAAGACGTAAAATCACCCTTCAGTGGTGGAAGAAAGAGATTAACCATTATCGGATAGTGGTTTCTCGATTAACCATAGAGGAGATAAAAGCATTAAAAACAGAGAAAAAGAGAGAGAAAATTCTCTCATTAATTTCTAAATTTCCCGTTTTAGAGATAGCCTCTCTGGCAAAAAGATTAGCAAATAGATATATTCAGGAAAAGATATTCCCTCAAAACTCTTATAATGATGCTCTGCACATATCTTTAGCAGTAACAAATAGAATAGATATATTTTTAAGCTGGGACCTGACCCATATAGTTAAAAAAGAAGTAGAGAGAAAAATAAATGCCTTTAATTTGATAAGTGGTTATCCCCGCATAACTATTATGAGCCCTGATAAGTTCATATAAAAATCAGGAGATAAAAATGTTAAAAAGACTAAGCGTCACTACTAATTCCCAAACTGAATTTATAAATATCACTCCTCAAGTAGAAAAGGAAGTAAGGAAATCGGGAGTAAAAGAGGGAGTCTGCTATCTATACGTACCTCATACCACAGTAGGAATAACTATTAATGAAGGAGCAGACCCTGATGTAAGAAAAGATATATTAAATCAATTAAATAATATTGTCCCTTTCCAGGGTAATTATTACCATAGAGAAGGAAATTCCCCTGCTCATATAAAATCTTCCCTTATCGGGTGCTCAGAAACTCTGCTTATTCATAATAGTCAACTGATTCTTGGGACATGGCAGTCTATCTATTTTTGTGAATTTGATGGTCCCAGAGATAGGCAGTTGATAATAAAAATAGAATAAATTTACAAATAAAAGGAGAGAGGTAAATATAAATGAATTTAAGTTATCTCTCTTTAGCCAAATACAAGTTTATTCTTCAAGCCGAAGAAATGCTCACTCTTCCTTCTTTTAAGGGATCAATTTTTAGAGGGGGATTTGGGTCAGTCTTTCGCAAAATTATCTGTGTTAATAAGAAAAAAGACTGCTCTCATTGCCTTCTTAAAGATGAATGCATTTATTCATATATATTTGAGACTCCTGTACCTACTGAATCTACCTATATAAATAAAAATAAGATTAGTACTATTCCTCATCCTTTTATTATAGAACCCCCTTTGGAAAAAAAGGAAAGATATGAGCCAGGAGAAACCCTCTCTTTTAACCTAATTTTGATAGGAAAAGCTATTTCTTACCTTTCATATTTTATCTTTACCTTCGAAAAATTAGGGGAGGTAGGATTGGGCAGAGAGAGAGCCCATTATAAACTACTCAAGGTAGAATCTTTTAAGAATCCTTCTCAGAGGGAACTTATTTATAATAGCCAAACTCAAACTTTAAAGAAGATAGATACCCAAATAGATATTTCTCAGATATTTTCTTTTCAGCAATTAACCACAGGTTCCATTACTATTAATTTCCTTACCCCGGTAAGAATTAAATACCAGGGAAGTTATACTTCTTATCCTGCTTTTCACATCATTTCAAGATCTCTTCTTCGCCGCCTCTCCTATTTGTTATACTTTCATTGTGGAAGAGAATTAAATATAGATTACAAGGAAATAATTGAGAAAGCTAAAAAAATAGAGACTTTAAAGGCCACGATACACTGGATAGACTGGGAAAGGTACTCCAGCAGGCAACATCAGACAATGAAATTGGGAGGATTTGTTGGAAAAGTAAGTTATAAAGGAGAGATGGAAAGATTTCTTCCTTTTTTAAAGGCAGGGGAATATATTCATTTAGGAAAGGCTACCGTATTTGGATTGGGCAAATACGAAATTATGGAGAGGCAACTTTAAATTGCCAAATTTAAGGAGATGAAGATAGCCGATGGTCTTGTTTATATTGGATTAGGCTCTAATAAAGGAAATAAAATAAAAAATATACAGAAAGCTTTAGATTATCTTGGGAAAGAGGTAAAAATTAAGAAGATATCTTCTTTTTATCTCACTGAACCTGTAGGGATAAAAGGAGAATGGTTCCTTAACTGTGTTCTTGAGGCAGAAACGAGAAATCCCCCCCAAAGCTTACTTAAGTTTTTACTGAAAATAGAAAAAGAGATGGGTCGTATAAGGAGAGGAGTGAAAGAATCTCGGGTAATTGATCTTGACCTTTTATTTTACGAAAAAGAGATTATTAATGAGAGAAACCTTATTGTTCCCCACCCCTGCTTACATAAACGAAGATTTGTATTAGTTCCTTTGGTGGAAATTAATCCTCATCTTCACCATCCTGCTTTTAAAAAAACCGTAAAAGAGATTCTTAAAGATTTAAATGACCCCCACCAGGTGAAGAAGTATAAAAAAGAAAAAAATGGTTATAATTAAGACTAAAGAGTTAAGCAAAACTTATAAAGAATATAAGGGTTTTTTAAAAAAAGAGAGAGTCTCGGCTTTAAAGAAAGTAACCCTTGAAGTAAGGAAAGGAGAGGTATTTGGTCTATTAGGATTGAATGCTGCTGGTAAAAGCACTTTACTTAAAATATTTTTAGGCCTTGTTTTTTCTAATGAGGGAGAAATTAAAATTTTAAAAAAAGAGAGAGTTGATAGCTGGATTAAACAAAAGATAGGCTTCCTTCCTGAAGACCCCCATTTTTATGAGTATCTATCCGCTTATGAATTTTTAGTTTTTTTAGGGAGACTACTTAAAATAAAAAAGAAGAAAAGGGAGAGGAGAATAAAAGAGATTCTTAATTTAGTAGGACTAACAGAGGCTAAAAAAACGAGAATTAAAGAATTCTCTAAGGGAATGTCTCAGCGTTTAGGTATTGCTGCAACTTTGATAAACGACCCTGAAATTCTCTTTTTAGATGAACCGATGAGTGGGTTAGACCCTCTGGGAAGAAAAAGAGTGAAGGATATAATCTTAACTCTTAAAAAAGATGGTAAAACTATATTTTTTTCTTCTCATATTTTATCTGAAGCAGAGGAAATATGTGATCGTATTGGAATTATTCATAAGGGAAAGTTAATCTACACAGGGGAAATAAAAACCATAAAAGAGAAAGAAGAAGGCTCGTTAGAAAAATTTTTTATTGATACAATAAAAAAAATGGATTGACAGAAAAATAGAGAATTAATATAATAACCAAGGAGATATTAAATTGAGAAGTATGACTGGTTATGGGGAAAGCAAAGAAGAAAGTAAAAAGCTATCTCTATATTTGCAAATAAAAACAGTTAATCACCGTTTTTTAGATATAAACATCAATTCCTCTCAAAGAATCCCCTTTTTATGGGAAAAAAGAATAAGAGAACTTATTAGAAAAAAGGTTAAACGAGGAAAAGTAACCGTCAGTGTAGAATTCTCTGTAAAAGGCTCTTCTCCACCTAAAATTACTGTAAATCAAGAGATTGCTTCTCAATGTTATCAAACCCTTTGTCAATTACGAGACAATTTAGGATTAAAAGATGAAATTAACCTTTCCCATCTTATGAAATTTCCTCAAATAATTAACATAGTAGAAGAGGCAAAAAGTAAAAAGATTACAGAGGATTTATTAGATAAAGCCTTATTTAAATCTTTAGAAAATGTTCTTCAAATGAGGGGAAAAGAGGGGAAGAAACATCTTAGCAGTATATTAAAATGTATAAAAAAAATTAAAAAATATACCTCGCAAATAAAAGAAGAGATGCCATTAGCTAAAATTAGCTATCAGAATAAGATTAAAGAGAATTTAAAGGAATTGCTAAGTGAGGGAAGAAATAGTAAGATAGCTGAGGAGATATCTCGTCTTGTTAATCGAGGGGATATTACAGAAGAGGAGGTACGTTTTAACTCTCATTTAAAACAGTTAAAAAATACCCTGCGGGAGGAAGGAGTTATAGGAAAAAAATTAAAATTTATCTTACAGGAGATGCATAGAGAGGTTAATACCATTGGAGCAAAAACTAATTCTTTTAGTATATCTCAGTCCATAATTAAAATTAAACAGGAGATAGAGAAAATAAACGAAGAGGTAGAAAATATTGAGTAATTTTAAAGGAGAAATTGTTGATAGAAAATAGAGGGGGAATAATTGTAGTTATCTCCGCGCCTTCTGGAGCAGGAAAGACTACTTTATGTAAAAGACTACTACAAAGTTCTCTTCCTTTTGCTTACTCAGTATCATTTACTACACGAGTCCCTCGTAAAAACGAGATAGAAGGGGTAGATTATTACTTTGTCTCTCGGGAAGAGTTCCAGAAAATGATAAAAGAAAAGGAATTTATAGAATGGGCAGAGGTCCACGGCCAACTATACGGAACCTCAGAGAAGTTTCTCAATGAAGTTATAAAAGATGGAGAAAAAGATGTGTTGTTAGAGGTAGATGTTAAAGGGGGTATTGAGATTAAAAAGAAGTGTCCTCAGCAAGCAGTTCTTGTTTTTCTTCTTCCCCCCTCATGGAAAGAGTTAGAAAAGCGGTTAAGCAAAAGAGGTACAGAGGAGGAGGAAGTTAAGGAACGTATAGAGCGGGCAAAAAAAGAGGTTAAATATGCTCCTTATTATGACTATATAGTAATTAACAATGACATAAATAGAACTTTAAAGAATTTATTAGTTATAATTAAAGCAGAGCACTATCGGACGAATAGAATGTTAAATAAAAAATTATTAAGGAGTTTTAATTGATTAATTTTTCAATAGACGAACTACTAAAAAAGGCGCAAATAGATAATAAATATAAGCTTACTCGTTTAGCTATTAAGAGAGCGAAAGAATTAGTTAAAGAAAAAGATAAGTATATTTTGGATAATTCTAACGAAAAGCTTCCTACTCGTGTCTTACGAGAGATTATAGAAGGTAAGATGAAATTACCGGATGGAAATTAAATATCAAACTTCCTTTCTTTTCATTTAAGAAAGATCTAACTCTTACCTTTTTTACACAATACTAATACTATACTAATTATCTAATTAAACTTACTTTAATAAGAGAGTCATAGTAGTAATAGAGTTAGTATTGTGGATAATCTTTGAATTATAGATTAATTCTCTTAAAAGTGATAATAAAAAAAGTGGATAAAAAATTTTTTTATCGGCTTTTCCACAATTAGTAAATTTAATTTTTTTTATCCACATTTTATATTAAAATATCAATAGTTTTTTAACATCTTTTTCAATTTTTCAAGTTCACTTGATAAATCCTTATTCTTATCTTTTAAGTCGTTTATTTTTCTCCAGGCATACATTACTGTCGTATGGTCTTTGCCTCCAAAATTTCCCCCAATCTCCGGGAAAGAAGCATCGGTTAACTCTCTACAAAGGTACATCGCTATCTGTCTGGGAAAAGCAACTGTTTTTGTTCTGTTTTTACTTTTTATATTTTCTTCCTTTATATTATAATGCTCACTCACTACTTTCTGTATTAATCCTATAGTAATAAGCTCATGTTCTTTTTCAGGGAGAATGTCTTTTAAGGCCTCTTTTATAGAATCCATGTCTAATTTTTCTTTAAAAAGAGCAACATGAGCAATTAAACTTACCAGACAGCCTTCTAATTTACGAATATTAGTTTTTACTCTCTCCGCTATGAATATGGCTACTTCATCCGGAAGATGCATCTTCTCTGCATCTGCTCTTTTCTTTAGTATGGCAATTCTTGTTTCTAAATCTGGAGGTTGTATGTCCGCAATTAATCCCCATTCAAACCGAGATTGAAGTCTTTCCTGGAGGGTGGAGATTTCTGTGGGGGGTCTATCACTGGAGAGAACTATCTGTTTGCGAGCTTCATATAGAGCGTTAAATGTATGAAAAAACTCCTCCTGCGTCCTCTCTTTTCCCGCTAAGAAGTGAACATCATCCACAAGTAAAATATCCGTATATCTATATTTTCTCCTAAATTCTACTGTTTTATCGTCTTTAATAGCATTTATCATCTCATTGGTAAACTGTTCTGATGAAATATACGAAAAATTTAAAAAACTCTTTTTCTCATTAATATAATGAGCAATAGCTTGTAGAAGGTGTGTTTTTCCTAACCCTACATCCCCATAGATAAATAAAGGGTTATATGCCTGTGCAGGTGACTGTGCTACCGCTAAAGCTGCAGCATGTGCTAACCTATTATTATTACCTATTACAAAATTAAAAAAAGTGTATCTGGGATTTAATCTATTAAAAAATGTTCTTTTGGGGGAAGAGTAAATTAAACCTGCCTTTTCTCTATTTTTAATCTGGGAAACAATAATAAAATCTACCTCTACATCTTTGCCGATTATCTCTCTCATCTCCCCTTTTATTAAATTCAAGTACTTCTTCTCTATCATCTCCTTGAAGAAACTATTAGGTGTTTCAATAATTATCTTACCGTTGGTAAAAGAGTGCATTTGAAGAGATTCCAGCCATATTTTGAAATTTTGCGGGTCAACCTTCTTTTTAATACTAAACAAAAGCTTTTGCCAGATATCTTCTTTACTATTCATCAAAAAGCCTTTTTATTTTGTAAAATAGATAAAAGTTAATCACAGATTTATCCACAGCTGTGGATAACTCAAAATTCTTTAATTTTAGGAAAAAAGATGAGAGAAAATATCATTTTTATCTTTGTAAATAAGATTAGAAAATATCTCTATTAGTTATACACAGAATATAAAATTGGAAGGTTATATCTTTATATTATAACTTATATCTTTTTCGTCAACCTCAATTTTTTAAAAAAATAGATTGTTTTTTTACTATATAGACTTGCTTGTAAAGGAAAAAGTCCTACTTTTTTCGTTGAAAGCTTTCCTTATTTATAGCAATTACTTGACACAAAAATTTTTTATATTTAACTTTCTTATTTTAAATAAAATACTTATCGCCACATCCTCTAAAAAATGTGTCAAGTAAATTTTCTCAAAAATTTCGTTGATTCTCAAAAAGGAAGCTTAAATTAACTTGACAAGAAAAAGAAATTACTAATAATGGGTTTGCAGTTAGATTTTTGGCAAGAAAAAAGTTAAAAATAAGGCCAGAGGGAGGCGAGAAAGTAAATATAGCCATTAACTAAAAAGTAAAAGAAAGTTTTCCAAAAAGAGAGGTGTTGAAAGATTAATTTTTCTTTTTGAGGACTCGGAAAAAAATAAACCATGTTCTAAAGGAGGGGAAAAGTGAAAAAAAGTATAATTAGTCTTTTAGTTTTATTGTTAGTTTTTTTTGTCCTATCTTCTTTTTTTGTAGTAAATGCAGCTGAGACTGTTAAAATAGGAATTTTGTTTCCCTTCACCGGCCCTATGGCTTTGAATGGTAACGACCAATTTAATGGTGTGGAAATAGCAAGGGAGATGCAGAATGAGAAGGGAGGACTTTGGGGAAAGAAGATAGAATTTGCGAAGGGGGATGCGGTTAATGCTAATGCAGCTAGATCTGAGGCTGAGCGACTTATCAGTGTAGAAGGGGTGAAGTTGATTATTGGTACGTTCTCCAGTTCCTGTTCTTATACTGCCAGCGCAGTAGCCGAGAAAAGCCGTGTGATATATTGGGAAGTGAATGCAATTGCGGATAAACTCACACAACGAGGGTTTAAGTATTATTTCAGGACAAATGTAAAGGGAAGTGATTATGGAATTGCAGCGGTTCCCTTTATAAAGGAAGTGGTAGCTCCAAAATTAGGCAAAGACCCAAAGGATTTGCAAATAGCGACACTGTTTGAGGATACTCTTTATGGAACTATTACTGCGAGTGAGTTTGCAAAGCATGCTGTGGAATCTCACTTGAATGTTGTGGGAAGTATCTCCTATAATGCTGCCAAAGCCTTAGATTTTTCATCCATATTGATGAAACTTAAAGTTCTTAAGCCCGATGTTCTTTTTGCGGTTCCTTATGTTAAGGATATGATCTTGTTCTGGCGCCAGGCTAAAGAGCTAAATTTTAATGTTCCTGTGTTTATAGGAGGGGGTTGCGTGGGAGAGTCTGGCGTAGCAGAAGGCCTTGGAGATGATGTCAATTATATCTTTAACGCGTATTTGCCCACGTTTTGCAACCCTAATGCTTTAAATCCTGAATCCCGCGCCGGCTTAAAAGAATTTGAGGAAAGATACGAGAAGAAACATGAAGTAACTCTACCTCCTATTTTGGCAGTTACTGGTTTTGCGAGCACAGAGATGTTATTTGGGAAAGTTCTTCCCGTTGCCGGTTCTCTTGATCCGGATGCTGTTCGAGAGGCTGCTTTAAAGACGAACATACCGGATGGTGGGACATGTCTTGGTTTTGGATTAAAGTTTGCTCCACCGGGACATCCAATGGCTGGGCATAATTTAGCTGCTTTCGCCATCATTCAGCAGTATCAGGGAGGAAGATTGTATGTGGTATGGCCAGAAAAATATGCTTTAAAAAAGCCTCTACTTCCTATGCCTACATGGGAGGAAAGGAAAAAGGGAATAACTCATTTCGTGGAGTAAAAGTGAAATAAAAATAAAAAGGAAGGAGAAGAAAGTTTATTCTTTCTTCTCCTTCTTATGCAGAATAGCTGTTTTACGCTCACTAAAAATCTGTCTATTTTTAATGAGAAAGGAGAAAAATACAGAAAATGTCAACTATAATTTTTCAATTGATGATTAATGGATTGTTGGTGGGAGGGATTTATGCTCTGATAAGTATTGGACTCTGCTTGATCTTTGGGGTGCTTGAAATAGTCAATTTTGCTCACGGTGAATTTCTAATGCTCAGTATGTATGCAACTTACTGGTTGTTCCATTTCTATGGATTGGACCCTTACCTTAGCCTCTTAATTGTAATTCCTCTCTTTTTCTTTGTCGGTTTAGCTATCCAGCGGATTATCTTTCAACCTATCCTGGAAGCTCCTCTTCTTAGTCAGATATTCGCTGCTGTTGGATTGTCGGTTGTTTTACAAAATGCGGCTCTTCTTTTCTGGAAGGCAGATTATCGAACAGTGAAGACTGCTTATTCGGCAACAGTTGTAAATATAGGAAATTTAATGGTCAGTTTTCCCCGCCTTATAGCTTTTTGTGTAGCTTTAGGGGTGATAATTGCCCTCTTCATATTCCTTAAAACAACCTACACCGGTAAAGCTATACGAGCGCTTGCTCAGGAGAGAAGGGCTTCTATGCTAATGGGGATTAATATCTACAGAACATATCAATTTGCTTTTGGCATCGGTATAGCCTGCGCCGGAGTAGCAGGAACGGTTCTTATGCCTATCTATTATACTTTTCCCACTGTGGGAGCGCTCTTTGTTTTGACTGCTTTTGTAGTAGTAGTGCTGGGAGGATATAATAGTCTGACCGGTGCTCTTATTGGCGGCCTTATTATTGGAATAGTAGAGTCCTTTAGCGGGTTCTTTATTTCACCCCATCTGAAGGAGGCTATCTATTTTGTTATATTTATCCTTATTCTCTTGTTTAAACCAACCGGCTTGTTTGGTCGGAAAGAAAAAGCTTAAGAGAGGTTAAAAATGAGATTAACTCGAAGAGAAATTACAAATAAATTATTCCATCCGAAAACTTATGTACCGATAATTCTGTTAGTTTTACTGTTAGCCGTTCCCCTTTTAATTAAAAATCCCTTTTATCAAGACCTTCTGGTGATGATCTTCTTTTACGCAACTTTATCAAGTGCCTGGAACCTTGTTGGAGGATTTGCCGGTCAAATCTCCCTGGGACACACTGCTTTTTTTGGTATAGGAGCCTACACCTCAACTCTATTGTATCTTAACCTTGGTCTCTCTCCCTGGCTCGGTATGTTGGCTGGGACAGGGCTGGCAGTAGCCGTTGGTATAGGGATCGGTTCTCCCTGTTTCAGGTTGAAGAGCCATTTTTTTGCTCTCTCTACTATAGCTTTTGCTGAGGTGTTGCGTCTTTTAGCTTCATACTGGCGAGGATTAACTAAGGGAGGTGTAGGATTACTGATTCCTTTTCAGCCGAGAGTGAGAAATTTTATGTTTCGGGGCAAACTCCCCTATATCTATATTGCTCTTGCTTTAATGTTGGCGGTGGCCCTGGTCTCTCATATGATTAAAAGGTCTCGACTCGGCTTTTATCTTGTTGGTCTTCGTGAGGATCAGGATGCAGCAGAGAGTCTGGGTGTTAATACTTCCCGCTGTAAGCTCCTTGCCTTGATAATTAGTGTCTTCTTTACCGCCTTAGGAGGCACCTTTTACGCTCAATACCTCCTTTTTATTGACCCGGATACTGTCTTCTCTTTGGCCCTTTCCATAGATATTGCCCTCTTTTCTATAATTGGGGGTGTGGGTACCGTTGTGGGACCAATTATCGGCTCTTTCATCTTAACTCCTATGGATGTGCTTCTCAGAGGTTGGCTGGGTCCTATTTATGCTGGCCTCAATTTCATTATATACGGCAGTGTCTTAATTATAGCTGTGATATTTTTCCCCTGGGGGATTATGAGATGGTTAGGGAAAAAGTACGAGTTAATTGTAAGCAGACTTCCTGGCAATAAACTCTCTTCAGACGTAGAGGAAGTCTCTCTTTCTCCTGAGGTGCTAAAGGTTCCGGATCCGGCTAAAGATAAACCTGTTATATTTGAGGTAAAAGGGTTAACCAAGCATTTTGGAGGATTGGCTGCTGTTAAGAATGTAGATTTTCAAATCAGGCAGGGGGAGATTTTGGGGTTAATTGGTCCTAATGGAGCTGGCAAGACAACTATCTTTAATTTAGTCAGTGGGTTTCTTTCTCCCGACTCTGGAGAGGTAAAATTTAAAGGAGAGAGAATCACTGCTCTTAAACCTCCCCATAAAATCTGCATAAGAAGAATGGGAAGAACTTTTCAATTGGTTAAGCCTTTCAATAATATGACTGTTCTCGAAAATGTAATGGTAGGTGCTTTTTCTCGCATACGAGAGAGAAGAAAGGTTGAACAAAGAGCAAGAGAGATGTTAAATCTCGTTGATTTGTCAAAATATCGAGATTTTCTTGCTGTAAATTTAACCATTGCCGATCGAAAGAAACTTGAACTATGCAGGGCGTTAGCTACCGAACCGGAGCTTTTATTGTTAGATGAGGTGGTGGCTGGTTTAAATCCAAAAGAGACTGAGGAGATAATTGAACTTATCAGAAAGGTATCCCGACAGGGCATCACTTTATTTGTTATTGAGCATGTAATGAAGGCAATTATGAGTCTTTCCGATAGAATAATTGTTCTTAACTATGGAGAAAAGATAGCTGAGGGTGCACCAATGGAGATATCCAAAAATAGAAAAGTTATTGATGCTTATTTAGGAGAAGAATATGTTACTTAAATTAAATGGTGTAAATACTTATTATGGCGATCTTCAAGCTCTCTACAATGTCTCCTTTAAAGTGGAAGAGGGGAAAATAGTCTCTATTGTTGGTTCCAACGGTGCCGGTAAGAGCACTACTCTTAATACTATCTCTGGTGTATTTCATCCTTCTTCTGGAACAATTGAGTTCAGGGAGAAGAAGATAGAGAATTTTCCCTCTCATCGTATCGTCGAGATGGGTCTTGTTCAAATTCCGGAAGCAAGGCGTCTTTTTCCTTATATGACAGTGTTGGAGAATCTCGAGCTGGGTGCTTATACTCGGGGGGCCAGAAGAAAAAAGGAAGAGACTCTGAAGATGGTTTTTGATCTTTTCCCAATTTTAGAAGAGAGAGAAAATCAATTGGCAGGAACCTTAAGTGGAGGAGAGCAACAGATGCTGGCTATAGCTCGAGGGATGATGACCAGGCCAAAACTTCTAATGCTTGATGAGCCTTCTCTTGGATTAGCTCCCAAACTGGTGAAACAGGTCTTTGAGGTGATAAAAAGGATTAATAAAGAGGGAATCACCGTCCTCCTGGTTGAGCAGAATGTTTTTCATTCTCTCTCCATAGCTGATACAGGATACGTTCTTGAGAACGGTAGAGTAGTTTTGGAGGGTAAAGGAGAGGAGCTTTTAAATAACAAGCAAGTTAAGAAAGCTTATCTGGGGATATGAGGATAATATTGATAAAGAGAAAGGAAGCGTTTTTCGTAATAAAATAGAATTAAGGATAATTTCAGAGGGAGGTAGAACCATGTCTTATTTAGTTACTGGTGGAGCTGGTTTTATTGGCTCATATGTGGTAAGAGGCTTACTTAAAAAAGAGGAGAATGTCGTAGTTTATGATCTTACCCCTGAAGAAAATTCAATTCAACAAATTTTAACCAAACAAGAGTTAAATCAGATTGTTATGATTAAGGGTGATGTTGTTGACATCATTCAATTGATGAATATAATTAAAGAATACGAGGTTAAAAAGATCATTCATTTGGCATACTTGCTTATTCCTGATTCTAATAGAAATCCCTCATTAGCAGTAAAAGTTAATTGTCAGGGATTTAATAATGTATTGGAGGCTGCCAGGGTTTTGGAATTAAAGAAAGTTGTGTGGGCAAGCTCTGCTGCTGTTTTCGGTCCTCCAGAATATTATACTGATGAATATTTGGCTGATGATGCTCCTCATCATCCAGTTAGTGTGTATGGTGCATGTAAATCCTTAAACGAATATATGGCTTCTTATTACTTTGATAAATTTAAAGTAGATAATGTTGGATTAAGATTTACTGCTGTATATGGATTGGGTAGAATTAGAGGAGCAAGTGCATTTGCTACTGAATTAATTGAAAAGCCAGCTTTGGGCAAACCTGCTAAAGTTCCTTGTGGTGATGATACCATTGATTGGCAATATGTGGAAGATGCTTCTAAAGCTATTCTCCTGGCTATTAAAAGTAAAAAGACAAAAACGAGGATTTTTAATACTCGAGGCGATCTTCGTTCAATAAAAGAAGCAGCTAAATATATTCAAAGGCTTATTCCTGGAGCTGATGTTACTTTGAAACCAGGTAAATTTGGCATAATCTGGAAATACAAAACCAGACGGATTGAACAGGAATTAGGTTTTAAACCTGAATACTCAATGGAGAAGGGAATAAAAAAGACTGTGAATATTCTTCGACAAAAAGCTGATTTGCCTTTAATTTAAATTTTATGATTAACTTAACAAGATATCTTAAAAAGTGTATAAGATAGATGGTATTAGCTGGATATAAAGATGATATTAATGAGACGAAAGGAGGTGTTTTAATCTAATAAAAATTATAGTTACTGAAGAAAAAATAAAAAATGGAGGTATAAAAGATGAAAAAAAGCATTAAAGGGCTGGTGATAATAGTAAGTGTTATCTGTATGTTTTCTTTACCAATGGTGTATGCAGCTGAAACTGCAAAGATAGGTGCTTTGTTTCCTTTCAGTGGGCCCCTCGCGCTGCTTGGCCAGGAATCCTTTAATGGAGCTACTATTGCGGCAGATATAGTAAATGAGAAGGGTGGTATCTTTGGAAAGAAGATTGAATGGGTTAAAGGAGATGCAGTTGATCCTAAGAAGGCGATGACCGAATGTGAGCGACTCATCTCTGTTCAAGGAATGACGCTCATTTTTGGGACCTATTCCAGTTCTCGCTCCTACGCTGCCAGCGAAGTCGCTGAAAGAAACAAAGTCATCTACTGGGAGCAGGGAGCAATCGCTGATCCCATCACAGAGAGAGGTTACAAATATCTTTTCAGGACCTGTCCTCGAGCTAGTAAATTTGGTATTTTGGCGGTAGAGTTTGCTAAGGAAGTGATAGCACCCAAGTTGGGAATGGATCCTAAGGAGATGAGGGTGGCTATTATGTTTGAGGATTCTCTCTACGGAACCACAGTGGGTAGTAGTGCAGCCAAGCATGCCATGACAATAGGGATGAAAGTAGTAGGGACTGAAAGTTATAGTGCTAAGGTAATAGATTTGTCACCGATAGTGATGAGGTTTAAAGCCGCTAAACCCGATGTAATCATTGCTACCAGCTACTTAAATGATTCCTTGTTATTCTGGCGTCAAGCTAGAGATTTAGATCTCAATGTGAAGGCGTTTATTGGTACTGGGGCTGGTCATGGAATGCCGGATTGGGCAGAGACCTTTGGCGATGAAGCCAATTATATCTTTAACATCGACCCGGCTATTGGCATAAACCCGAAAGTTTTGAGCTCTAAAACCAAGGCAACCTTGAAGGAATTTCAGGAGAGATTCAACAAGAAATTTGGACACCTTCCTGCTACTCATGCTTCCCTCGGTTTCGTGGGTGCTCGGGTGCTATTCGAGGAAGTTCTTCCCCGGGCTGGTTCACTCGATCCGGAGGCTATTCGAGAAGCTGCCCTCCAGGTGGACATACCAAAAGGAGGTACCATTTTTGGTTTTGGAGTGAAGTTCGCTCCTCCCGCACATCCGGCTGCCGGGCAGAATCTTTTATCTCATCCTGCTTTGATGCAGTGGCAGGAGCAAAGAATGTGGGTAGTTTATCCCGTGGAGTTCGGCATAAAGAAGCCACTGATTCCTATGCCTACATGGGAAGAGAGGAAAAAGGGAATAACCCATTTTGTAGAGTAAAATAAATAAAAAAAAGGGGGGGTGATCCCCCCTTTTTCTTTTTGATATTCTCAAATTTTTTACAGGAAGAATTTAATGAAAAGTTTGACTAAAGATGAATTGCTGAGAATGTATTATTACATGGTGCTTACACGTAAGTTTGAAGAAACAATGGCTAATTTATATCATGGAGGAAAAATTAACGAGCTACTTCATCGTAGTTTGGGGCAGGAGGCAATTGGAGTAGGTGCTACTTTTGGTTTACGGAAAGAAGACCTTATTTCGCCTTCCCTGCGTACTCGAGCAGCTTTTTTCACAAAAGGCGTAGATTTGAACACAATGATGGCGGCTATTTACGGTAAAAAAACGGCTCCAAATGGAGGGAAAGAATCATCTCATCATATGGGAGTTCCCGAAGTAGGTATTATCCTCGGTACCGGTTTAATTGGCAGCCATATTCCAGTAGCTGTAGGAGCAGCCCTGGGAACAAAGCTTCAAGGTGCCAACCAGGTAACCGTCTGTTTTTTTGGAGACGGAGCTTCATCTCGGGGGGATTTTCATGAAGGTATAAATTTTGCAGCAGTTTTAAACCTTCCCGTAGTTTTTGTTTGTGAAAATAATCAATACGCACTTTCAACTCCTCACTCTAAACAAATGAAGATAGAGGATATTGCCAATAAAGCTTTAAGCTATGGAATTCCCGGAGTGAAAGTAGATGGCCAAAATGTTTTAGATGTTTATGAAAATGTTCAAGAAGCTGTAAATAGGGCAAGAAAGGGACTTGGCCCTACACTTGTTGAATGTAAGACTTATCGCTGGGCCGGACATTCAGAACTTGATGTTGATTGGGATATGGGAAGACCAAAAGAAGAACTTGCTTACTGGAGAAATAGGGATCCTATTGGAATATTTGAAGAATATCTCAGAGGGCATAAGTTTTTGGATGACAGAATAAAGAAGGAAAATGAGAAAAGGATAGAACAAGAGCTTAAGGACGCAGTAATATGTGCTGAGCAAAATCCAAATCCGGCACCCGAGGATTTACTAACGAATGTTTATGCATAATTATTAATAGGAATAAAATATTTATCAGGGGTTCGAGAAATGATTGATTTAACTTTTGTAGAGGCATTACGGCAAGCTTTGAAGGAAGAAATGGAAAGGGATGATAAGGTTTTTCTTATAGGGGAAGATATTGGAAGTTATGGGGGAGTTTTTAAGGTTTCGAAGGGACTATTAGAGGAATTTGGTGAAAAAAGAGTTATTGATACTCCACTTTCTGAGTCAGCGATCGCGGGAGCCTGTGTAGGTGCTGCCTTGATAGGAATGCGTCCTGTAGGGGAGATAATGTTTGCTGATGAGATTACTATTGCAATGGATCAAATTGTTAATAATGCTGCAAAAGCGAGATATCTTTATAACGGCGCGAAGTCTGTTCCCCTGGTGATTAGAACATCGCACGGAGCGGGGGTAGGGCTGGGCACTCATCATAGTCAAAGTCTGGAAGCCTGGTTTACCCATATTCCCGGGTTAGTTGTTGTCATTCCATCTACTCCTGCTGACGCTAAGGGACTTTTAAAAAGTAGTATTCGAAGTGATAATCCGGTAATATTCTTTGAACATAAAATGCTTTATTTTGTAAAGGGGCCTGTGCCCGAGGGAGAATATCTCGTTCCTTTGGGAAAAGCGGATATCAAAAGAAAAGGTGAAGATGTTACTGTGGTAGCTACGGGGGCTATGGTTCAAAAAGTATTAAAAGTAGCTGAAAATTTAGATGAAGAAGAAATCAGTATAGAGGTAATTGACCCTCGTACTTTATTGCCTCTTGATAAATTGACAATCCTTGAATCTCTGAAAAAAACTGGAAAATTGATAATAGTGGAGGAATCCTGCAAGACAGGCAATTTTGGTGGGGAAGTTGCTGCAATTGTTGCAGAAGAAGCCTTTGATTGCCTTAAAGCTCCGATAAGAAGAGTTGCTGCTCCTGAGGTTCCTATCCCGGCAAACAGATTTTTAGAGAGTCTTTTTATACCAGATGAGAAAAAGATTATTGATACTGTTCATGACGTTCTCTCATACTAAATGGAGGAAAAGATATGGCAACCGAAGTTAGCATTCAGAAAACTAGTTACGGAATGGCTGAAGCAACCATAGCTGAGTGGTTAAAAAAAGAAGGAGAACAGGTAAAAGAAGGAGAACCATTAGTTACAGTAGAAACCGAAAAAGTAAATGTAGAAATAGTTTCTCCCTGTTCAGGGGTTTTACGAAAAATTATCGCTCCCAAAGGTAAAGTGGTCAAAGTAGGAGAGATTATTGCTATTATTGCAGAACCTGATGAGGATATCGATAACGTGCTTAAAAAGATCTCTCTAAAAAAGGAAACTTTATTCTCAAAAGAAGAAGCAATTTTAAGGAAAAAGATGAAAGAATCTTTTTCAGGGAAGGAAGAGGTTATTCCCTTAAGGGGTGTGAGAAAAGAGATAGCTGAGCATATGTTGCGAAGTAAAAAAGTTTCCGCTCATGCTACGACTTTTAATGAAGCTGACGTGAGTAAAGCACTTAAACTTTTGGAAGAAAGTAATAAGGAGATTAGTTTTACTTCTTTACTTGTTAAAGCTGCGGTTAGTGCGTTGAAAGATTTTCCTTTTCTTAATTCTTCTTTGACGGAAGATAAAATCATTGTTAAAAAATATTACCACATAGGGATAGCAGTAAATATAGAAGATGGTTTAATTGTACCGATAATTAAGGATGCCGATAAGAAAAATCTGTCAGAAATCACTAAAGAAATTCGCAGATTGGCTTCTTTAGCGAAGGAAGACGCTCTTTCAATAGAGGAGATAAAAGGAGGAACTTTTACCATAAGTAATGCTGGGATGTATGGTTCACTCTTTTTTACTCCAATTATAAACCAACCCCAAAGCGCTATTCTCGGTGTTGGTAAGATTGCTCAAAGACCGGTGGCTGTGGATAGTGAACTTGTAATTAAACCTATGATTTATCTCTGTTTGTCTTACGATCATCGAATCGTAGATGGTGCTTTAGCTCAACAATTCTTAGAAAAAGTTAAGCAGAATATTGAAGATTTTGGGAAAACTCCTGTTGATAAAAAAATTGACGGTATAAATTAATTTGATTATACTGAAAAAGAAGGAGATTTGAAAGTTAGAATATATAGCCGGGAGGGAGGTGAGGGAATAGGTTGGCTTGTCTAACTGAGTATGATCTCTTTCAGGGGTTTTATGAGAGAATAAACTGTGCCTTAAGGAGGCAAGGATGTATCTAAAAATAAAAAAGTTGACCTCAGTTTTGATATTTAAATTAGCGGTGATGAGCTTATTTGTAAGTTTGATTCTCGGCTTTGCCGCTGGGTATTCTGTGTCTTTCGCTGCTTCTTCGGAACCGGTGTATTTCTTATATGCACACTGCATGTCAGGAGGCTATGCATATTTAGGACAAAGAGAGTTACTGGGAACTCAACTTGCAATTGAAGATATCAACAAGATGGGGGGAATAAAATCTCTTGGTGGAGCACCGGTTAAATTGTGGAGAACCGTAGACTTAACAAGTGACCCAAAGGCGGGTGCAGCAGCTTTGGAGGCAGCGCTGAGTGCGGCTAAATCAAAAGGGGTAACAATTTCGGCAATTGCAACTATGGATATTAGCGGTATGACAGGTCCCTGTATACCTATTGCTGAGAAGTATGGTATTCCTCTGATAGCTTCTGTAGGGAAAACCGGCCTTAGTGAGATGGGGGCAAAATATTTCTTCAGGGTTTTTCCATCAAACGAGTATTGGGCAAAAGCGCAGGTAGATTTCATCAAAGTAGTTAAAGAGAAGTACAGGCCTGAATTCACAAAATTGGGGATAGCTTATGAGGAGACAGCATGGCCAACAGACCTGGCGGAGCAGGCAAAGAAGTGGATAAAGAAGTATAACCTTCCAATCAATATCGTTACTGAGATGGCTTACCCAAAAGACCTCATTGATG
>Ga0209121_10002004_pt1 | contig 21022 bp, 20 predicted proteins | sample Cruoilmetagenom3_FD_187292 | JGI IMG/M metagenome (GOLD analysis project Ga0209121, IMG submission 187292) | Oil polluted marine microbial communities from Coal Oil Point, Santa Barbara, California, USA - Sample 3 (SPAdes) (version 2) | ecosystem: Environmental > Aquatic > Marine > Oil seeps ...
TTCGGGGCGAGGATATAATATTGACAGCCTTACTGTCGCTGAAACGGACGCTAAAGGCCATCGCTCCCGGATTACAATTGTAACGACCGGAACAGCGGCCGTTATCGAGCAAATCAAAGCACAGCTTGGCGGGATTGTACCGGTTTACAAGGTGAATGATCTTACCGTTGACGGCCCCTCTGTGGAACGCGAAATGGCTTTGCTAAAAGTGGCTGGCAAAGGGGAGAAGCGGGTTGAAGCCATGCGCCTTGCCGATATTTTTCGCGCCAACGTGGTGGATAGCACACTTGAAAGTTTCGTTTTTGAAATCACCGGCACGCCAGAAAAAATTGAGGCTTTTACTGACTTGATGCGCCCACTCGGGCTCTCTGATATCGCGCGAACTGGTGTGGCAGCTATGGCCCGCGGGCCTAGTTAAGGTTAACCCCAAATAAAAAAAGGGAGTGGAAAACCACTCCCTTTAGTTTTGCATTCAGGCTCATCGTTGAGCGCTCGATAAACTGCCTTTGGCCTGAATGCCGGAGGAGCCAAGCAGACAACCCCTCCACCTGTTCTCAGCTACAGCCGGATGTCCCGCCGCAGGTGTTGCACTTCATACAAGTGCCATTGCGCACCAGCGTGAAGTTCCCGCACTCGCCGCAAGGGTCACCTTCATAGCCCTGCATTTTGGCTTTGGTGCGGTCGTCCATTACCTGAACCGATGTTTCGGAAGCTACGGCGACGATGGTCTCTGTCGTTTCCATGGTCCCTGTTGGCTCAATCCCACTCAATCCGTGCGGGAGGCGCGAGCGGAGGTAACCAGTTGAGGAAAGCTGTTTGATAAGATCAAGCGAGTTAGCGGCGGTATCGCTTGGCTCTGCCACGTTTGGCTTGCCCTCTTCCTCACCACGGCCCAAGTTATCAAAGCTTTCGCCTTCGGGTTTCACATGGGCCAGATCGGTGCGGTCCAGATACGAGATCGCCAGTTCGCGGAAAATATAGTCAATGATCGACGTCGCTGACTTGATACTATCATTTCCCTGAACCATTCCGGCCGGGTCAAACCGGGTAAAGGTAAAGGCCTCCACATATTCATCCAGCGGTACGCCATATTGCAGGCCAACCGAAATAGCGATCGCGAAATTGTTCATCATTGCGCGGAAGGCGGCACCTTCTTTGTGCATATCGATGAAAATCTCACCCAAAGAACCGTCTTTATATTCGCCTGTCCGCAAATAAACTTTATGTCCGCCTACAACTGCTTTTTGGGTATAGCCCTTACGGCGCTGGGGTAGCTTTTCACGCCCGCGCGCCACTTCTTTGATCACAACTTTCTCGACCAGCTTTTCAGCCAGAACCGCTGCGCGCTCGGCTACGGGTGCTTCTGCGATGTCTTCGAGATCGTCATCTTCAATAAGCGCGCTGGACAGTGGCTGTGAAAGCTTGGAGCCGTCACGATAAAGCGCGTTGGCTTTCACGCCGAGCGCCCAGCTTGTTTCATAAGCGGCTTTACAATCCTCGATGGTAGCATCGTTCGGCATATTGATGGTTTTGGAGATCGCACCGGAAATAAAGCTCTGCGCCGCCGCCATGATTTTGATGTGGCTATCGACCGACAGATAGCGGGTTCCGGTTTTGCCACATGCATTCGCGCAATCAAACACACTATAATGCTCTTTTTTGAGGTATGGCGCGCCTTCCAGTGTCATCGTACCGATGGCGTGCAGGTTTGCCGCCTCAATTTGCTCTTTTGAATAGCCGAGGTGGGCCAGCAGATCAAAGCTTGGATCGTTGAGCTTTTCTTCCGGTATACCAAGCGCACCGGTGCAGAAGTCCGCGCCCAGCGTCCACTGGTTGAAAATGAAACGGATATCGAAAGCTGACCCCAGCGCGGCTTCGATTTTGGCTAACTCGTCTTCGCCAAAACCATGGCCAAGCAGGCTGGTTGTATTGATGCTGGGTGCATTGCCGATTGAGCCATGGCCAACCGCATAGGCGATCATTTCTTCGATTTGCGAAGGTTTGTAGCCAAGTTTGACCAAAGCTGCCGGCACTGACTGGTTGATGATCTTGAAATACCCGCCACCAGCAAGCTTTTTGAATTTCACCAATGCAAAATCGGGTTCAATGCCGGTTGTGTCACAATCCATAACCAAGCCGATGGTGCCGGTAGGCGCAATCACCGAAACCTGTGCGTTGCGATAGCCATGCTTTTCACCCAAAGCCAGCGCCTCGTCCCACGCATCATGTGCGAGGTTGATCAGCTGGCCATCCGGGCAGTTGTCATGGTCAAGCGGCACGGGTGGCACAGCGAGGCCTTCGTAACCGGAAGTTTCGCCATATGCCGCACGCTTGTGGTTGCGGATCACCCGCAGCATGTGGTCAGCATTGTTCGCGTAGCCGGGGAAGGCACCCAGTTCAGAAGCCATAAGTGCTGATGTTTTATAGGAAACGCCGGTCAGTATAGCAGTAAGAGCCCCTGTAAGCGCCCTGCCCTCATCTGAATCATAGCTAAAGCCCATGTTCATTAAAAGTCCGCCGATATTGGCATACCCTAGGCCAAGCGTGCGGAACTGGTAGCTCCGCTCGGCAATTTCAGGCGAAGGGAACTGCGCCATCAGCACGGAAACTTCGAGCGTAATCGTCCAGAGCTTGGTGGCATGAATGTAGGATTGCGCATCAAACGCGCCTTCATTCAAAAACGTCAACAGGTTGAGGCTGGCCAGATTACACGCGGTGTCATCAAGGAACATGTATTCCGAACAGGGGTTGGAACCGCGAATTTCGCCATCTTCCGGGCAGGTGTGCCACGCATTGATAGTATCGTGATACTGGATCCCAGGATCGGCGGAAGCCCAAGCGGCATGGCCGATGTCATCCCACAAGTCCCGTGCTTTAACAGTCTTTGCGACCTCCCCATCTGTGCGGCGTAGTAGCTCCCACTCTGAGTCATCTTTGACGGCTTGGAGGAAATTGTCGGTTACCCGCACGGTATTGTTTGAATTTTGGCCCGACACACTGAGATAAGCATCGCTATCCCAGTCTGTGTCATAGGTCGGAAACTCGATACTGGTGAAGCCCTGCTCCGCATATTGCAATACGCGCTTTACATAGGCTTCTGGTATCATAACTTTGCGGGCACTTTTAATCGCAGCTTTAAGCGCATCATTTTTGGCTGGGTCAAAAGCACCAGCCTCGGCGCCGTCCCATTGGCGAATCGCGCCAAAAATTTCGTTGAGTTGCTGCTCGTGAAGCTTGGAGCCTGCAACGAGTGAGGCCACCTTCTGCTCCTCGATCACTTTCCAGTTGATAAATTCCTCAACGTCGGGATGATCCACATCCACAATAACCATTTTTGCAGCGCGGCGCGTTGTGCCTCCTGATTTAATGGCACCCGCAGCCCGATCGCCGATTTTCAGGAAAGACATGAGCCCGGAGGATTTGCCCCCGCCACCCAGCGTTTCGTTGGCGGCGCGCAATGACGAAAAATTGGTGCCGGTTCCGGACCCATATTTGAACAACCGCGCTTCGCGGGTCCACAGGTCCATAATGCCGCCTTCGTTCACCAGATCATCCTGAACCGACTGAATAAAGCAGGCGTGCGGTTGCGGGTGCTCGTAGGACGAAGTTGATTTGGTCAGCTTGCCTGTTTTGTAGTCTACATAATGGTGTCCTTGGGAAGGGCCATCAATTCCGTAAGCCCAGTGCAAGCCGGTGTTAAACCATTGCGGTGAATTCGGCGCAGCCATTTGGCTCGCCAACATGTAGCGCATTTCGTCGAAATAGGCTTTGGCATCGGCTTCCGTAGTGAAATGTCCACCCTTCCAACCCCAATAGGCCCAAGCCCCCGCCAACCGGTCAAAAACCTGTTTCGCGGAGCTTTCGGAACCATAGCGAGCGCCCTCCGGCAGTTTTGCGAGCGCGGCTTCATTCGGAACGGAGCGCCACAAAAACTCCGGCACACCTTTTTCCTGCACACGTTTAGTTGCGGCAGGAACACCTGCTTTGCGAAAGTACTTTTGCGCAAGCACATCTGCTGCGACCTGCGAAAAACTCTTCGGGACTTCCATATCATTGAGCGCGAAAACAATACTGCCGTCCGGATTCCGAATCTCGGAACTCCGGTTGACGAATTCCATCGCGCCATAGGCGCCCGATTTTACGGTCGTAAATTTACGATCAATCTTCATGCTGTCCCTGCCTCTTTATTTTTTACCTCACCACAGGTTCATGCTGTGGGAGTCGTTCAATTGCCTGTTGCTCAAAAAGCGCTAACTCATTGGTGTTTTCGGAGAACTCGAACAACACAACATATAGTAGCGATCCTGCTGATATACTCTAATTGCAGTATCTCAGAGAGAGTCGCAAACAATTTATTTGTAAATTCGGCGGAAAAAAATGTTGACGTTGCAATGATTGAGTATTTCGAATTCGCTCAAAATACACGACTCAAAACTTAACGGAAACACCTGCCCTTAGGTTGGATTCAAGAATTTGTCGCAAATTCAAATGCTTTGGCAAAACCGCTCAAATTGGGGTTCAAGACCAACAATGCAGAATCATCAAAATGTGAATATGTCTTCAGCCGACACATTACTTATTGTATGCGATTGTATATGAAAACTGGTCGGGGCGATAGGATTCGAACCTACGACCTACGGTACCCAAAACCGCCGCGCTACCAGGCTGCGCCACGCCCCGACCTTGGGGCATCGTTTAGAGTGTATCGAACAGAATGAAAAGCGAAAAGTTGGCTATTCGCAGGGCCAAACAGCATTTTCTTGCGGAATGGCAGGATGCCTGATTTGCGCACCTTCGGTGATACCCAACATCGCTGCAGTGCCACCGTTTATTTCAAGAACGAATTGGATGTTGTCTCCGCCTGGAATGGGCGTGGTCGAATAGGGAGTCGTGTTCGGCTTGATCCGCTGGACCGTTCCTTGACCGTCGACAAACAACATATCAAGAGGAAGGATTGTGTTCTTCATCCAGAAAGAAACCGATCGAGGACGGTCATAGATAAACAGCATCCCGGAAAAGGGCGCCATGCTTTCGCGGAACATCAAGCCTTGAGATTGCTCAGCCGCCGTGATTGCCAGCTCTACGTTAAAAGCAGCCTGAACCCCGTTATTGCGAATTTCGAGCGTGTTTTCCGAGCAGGTTTCGGCAAAGGCGGATGTGGAGATACAAAGAAGCGCTGACAGAATCAAACTGCGCAGCATTGCTTAATCCCGCGTCTCAAGCGGTTTATCCCAAGAGTAGATCGCTCCAGCCATACGCCCTCTCGGTCCGTCAATAACTTGAACCGAAATAGCTTCCCCCGGTGATAGATCCGAAAAACCATACTGGCGCATAACTTCAAGATGCAGGAATATGTCTTCCCCACTCCCGAACGCATTGGCAAAGCCAAACCCTTTGGCTTTATCAAACCATTTGATTCGAGCCGGTTCGAGCGGAACGCCTTCAACTTTTGGTAAAGCGATTAATTCCTCATCGGATTCAACGGGCTCGGCATTTTCAACCGGTGCAACAACCTCAAATATTTCCGAGGCTTGTCGGCCCCGATCGGTTTGCTGCACGCTAAACGAGACCGTTGAGCCTTCTGCTATTGACCCACGGCCGAAATTCCGCAGCACATTTGCGTGCAGCAAAATGTCTCCCTGATCGTCATCCGCGATCAGAAACCCGTAACCTTTGGCAGCATCAAACCACTTTACTTGGCCTTTTTTCATCCTGTCCTTCCGGTGAAATGCTACTTACCTATGGCAAATGAAACAAAACACACAAACTTGATATTTATGTTTGGTTAATAATGCTACGGATTCAATGGCTAAGCAAGGACGCATATTCCAATAAGCGGCACTTTTGATAAACTTTACAATCAAACACGCACAATTGTTAATTAATTTACATACACAGATACGCGGCAAAACCTAAGGATTGAGACGCTCCACAACCCAGTCAGCTTGCGGGTGTAATCTATGCCACTTGAATCTATCATGCAACCGATGCGCACCGTCGGCCCAGAATTCAATTTCAACCGGAACAATCCGAAAGCCGCCCCAAAAAGGTGGACGCGGTGGGTGCACCCCCTTTGAAACAGCGAGCTTTGCCACTTTTGCCATCAAGTTCGCGCGTGATTCGAGTGGCTTTGATTGCTCCGAAGCCCAAGCGCCAAGCCGGCTTTGCAGAGATCTCGAATTAAAATATTCGTCCGCCTGGTCACCATTTACACGAGACACCTCTCCTCTTACCCGCACCTGTCGGCGCAAGGATTTCCAATGCATAACGAATGCGGCTTTGCCGGCGGCTTCAACCTCCAACGCCTTTGCACTTCCGAAATTTGTATAAAAAACAAAAGCGTCACTTTCGATTTCCTTCAGCAAAACCATACGAGCGTTGGGTAAACCATCTGAATCAACGGTGCTTAGGGCAATCGCATTTGGATCATTTGGCTCGGCACTTGCGGCTTCATCCAGCCATTTCTGTGCAAGGGCAAAGGGGTCATCGCCAACGAAAATTCCGCTACGTTTTGCATTTTCAATCATTTTGGCCTCCTGTGGTTCGATAGATTTCTAACTCATGAACCATTGTCACGCCATAGTCTGTTTCCATTCTTGAATGGCCCGCTTCTTTGGCGTAAACCGATTGGACAATCAAAAAAAAGGGTATTCTTATGACCTCGGGAATGATGAGTGGTAAACGCGGCCTTATAATGGGCGTTGCCAATGACAAATCTATAGCATGGGGTATTGCCCGCATGTGCCATGAACAGGGGGCCGAACTGGCTTTCACCTATCAGGGCGATGCCCTCGGAAAGCGAGTAAAACCGCTGGCTGATTCTATCGGGTCCGAAATCGTACTGGCCTGCGATGTGACCGACACTGATTCTATAGACGCGACTTTTGCAGAAATTGAGGCAAAATGGGGCAAAATCGATTTTCTTGTCCATGCGATCGGCTTTTCCGACAAATCGGAGCTCAGAGGCCGCTACGTTGATACAAGTGCCGACAATTTCCGAATGACAATGGATATTTCCGTTTTTTCATTCACAGCGGTTGCCCAGCGTGCCGAAAAAATGATGCCGGACGGGGGGGCGATGCTAACCCTCACCTATTATGGCTCCGAACGGGTTATGCCACATTATAATGTTATGGGGGTTGCCAAGGCCGCGCTTGAAGCGTCGGTACGCTATATGGCCATGGACCTAGGCCCGAAAAACATCAGGGTTAATTCGCTTTCTGCCGGACCAATCAAAACCCTTGCGGCCTCCGGAATTGGCGATTTCCGCTATATTCTCAAGTGGAATGAGCTCAACTCACCATTGCGTCGCAATGTAACAACCGATGATGTTGGCAAATCTGCGATGTATTTGCTGTCTGACCTTTCTTCCGGTGTCACCGGAGAAAACCACCACGTTGATTCCGGCTATCATATCGTTGGCATGAAGGCCGAAGATGCTCCAGATATCGACGTAGCAACAGGAAGAAAATAATGTCTGATCGTCTCCCCCACGAAAAAGGTTTTCACATTAGTTGGGACCAAATTCACCGCGATAGCCGCGCTTTGGCTTGGCGACTGGAAAAGATGGGCCCTGAAGGCGGAGCCTGGAAAGCGGTTGTGGCGATTACCCGGGGTGGTATGGCACCTGCCATGATTATCGCACGTGAGCTGGATATTCGAACCGTAGATACGATCAGTATCAAATCCTACGACCATCAGGACCAGTCCGACGCCGTCATGCTTAAAGCGCCAGACGCTGAAATTGTAGGCGATGGCGAGGGCATTCTGATTATTGACGATTTGGTAGACACCGGAAAAACGCTCGAAGTTGTGCGCGCCCGCTTTCCGAAAGCACATGTGGCAACCGTTTATGCCAAACCCAAAGGTCGCCCGATGGTGGACACCTTTATCACCGAGGTTTCACAAGACACTTGGATATTCTTCCCGTGGGATATGGCTTTGCAATATGTTGAACCCTACCGCGGGACCGATTAAATGAGCATTCCTCGGCAGCTCAAACTCTCGCCCGCCACACGTGCTGCACAAGCGCTTCGTCATATTGATCCGGTCACGGGGGCCGTTACTCCGGGGATCGAGTTGTCTTCCACCTTTGCGCGGGACGAAAACTATGACCAACGGCAAAGCTATAACTACGCCAGAGAAGGTGGCCCGACCATAAAGCAGGCCGAAGAAATTCTGGCCAACCTTGAAGGTGGCGAAGGCTCGCTGGTCTTTTCTAGCGGTATGGCTGCTATCGTTACGTTGATGGAAACCTTGAATGCCGGTGATCATGTGGTCGCGCAAAAGATTATGTATCACGGTGCCATAGACTGGTTGCTGCGGCTGCAATCCAAGCGCGGTATTTCTGTGAGCTTTTTCGATCAATCTGTTGATAACGCTTTGGAAAACGCGATTACGCCAGATACAAAACTTGTCTGGATCGAAACGCCGAGCAATCCGAGCTGGGATGTTGTCGATATTGCCGAGGCTGGCAGGTTAGCCCATGACGCAGGCGCACGCCTGGCCGTGGATTGCACGGTTGCACCGCCCTGCACTTCTCTTGCGCTGGAAATGGGTGCCGATTATGTATTCCACTCCGCCACAAAATATCTGGGTGGGCACTCCGATATAACGGCTGGCGTTTTGACTTGCGCCAAGGCAACCGACCACTGGGCCGAAATTACCACGCTCCGCAAGCAACTCGGCAATGTTCTCCGACCTTTTGACGCTTGGCTCCTCATTCGAGGCATGCGAACCCTCTACGTTAGGTTTGAACGCGCCTCGGAGAGCGCTCTAAAAATCGCAAAGCATTTCGAGAATCATCCCAAAATCGCAGGTGTTTTGTATCCTGGCTTGCCGTCACACCCTGGCCACGCCATTGCTGCACGGCAGATGACAGGGGGCTTTGGCGGAATGATGTCAATTCTGACGCACGACGCAAGCACCGCCAATAAAGTTGCTCGATTTGTGCAGGTGTTTATTCCAGCCACGTCTCTTGGCGGTGTCGAAAGCCTGATAGAACATCGCAAAGTTGTGGAGGGTCCGAATTCTGTTGTGCCTGATACACTGCTCCGCCTGAGCATCGGAATCGAAGATGTAAACGACCTAATCGGCGATCTTGAGCAGGCGTTGGAACGCGCCGGATGATCAGCCAATCTCCGCTTGAAACCGGCTTTGTGCAAAACCCCTATCCAATCTATGACCAAATGCGCAATTCCGGTGACCTGTTTTACTGGGAAGAGTACGGATTCTGGTGTTCGGCCAGCTACAGCGCTGTTAATTCCATTTTGCGAGACCGCCGTTTTGGAAATGAACTGCCCGCCGATTTGGCCAAACCGGTCCCTGCCCACTTGCAGGCGTTTTACGCTTTTGAAGCACGCTCCATTCTGGAACTCGAACCGCCAAACCACACGCGTATCCGAAGCCTGTTAACCCGGGCTTTTACCGCGCGCCGAATTGCTGATATGGCCCCTCAAGTTCAGGCCCTTTCCCGCAACTTGATCGCAGATTTTCCATCCGGTTCCTTTGATCTCCTCCCCGCATTTGCTGAGGTTATTCCTGTAAAAGTTATTTGCAGGATGCTTGGCGTGCCGGAAGAAATGGCCCCGCAATTGCTGGATTGGTCACACGATATGGTCGCCATATACCAAGCCCGCCGCGACCGTGCGTTGGAAGAAAGGACTGAATCTGCGACTCTGGCATTTATGGACTACATCCGCGGATTTGTGGCCGAACGTCGAAAAGCACCCAAAGATGATCTTATTTCCGAGTTGATATCGGCACGCGACGAAGGTGAAAAGCTAACTGAAGAAGAGCTTATAACCACCTGTATTTTATTACTTAATGCTGGTCATGAAGCCACCGTTCATAGCATCTCAAACGGGGTAAAAACCCTTCTCGAGACGGGTGCCAGATTTGGTGATAGCGACACCGAAAACCTAAAGATTATCGAAGAAACCATTCGATTCGACCCGCCTTTGCATATGTTCACCCGCTTTGCGTTGGAGGACATCACTATTGCCGGACATAGTTTTAAGCGGGGAGAAAGCGTTGGCCTCTTGTTGGCCGCTGCCAACCGGGACCCAGCTCAGTTTGATAACCCAAGTGTTTTCGATCGAGCCCGCTATAACGCACGCCAGCTGGCTTTTGGTGCAGGATTACACTTTTGTATTGGCGCGCCTCTTGCCCGCTTGGAGATGGTAAATTCTATGCCTGTCCTGTTTGAATCATGCCCTGAACTGGCTCTGGCCGCGCAACCGGTCTATGCCAACCGTTACCACTTTCACGGCCTTGAAAAGCTTATGGTTACAGTATGAGAAATTCTGATCAGATCATCCAAGACCGATCAATTGGTATCGAACGCTTGCTTGAAATCATGCGACGCCTTCGAGACAAAGAAACCGGTTGCCCGTGGGATATCGAGCAGGATTTTGCCACAATCGCGCCCTATACGGTTGAAGAGGCTTACGAGGTTGCCGATGCCATCCATCGCGAGGCGTGGAGCGAACTCCCCGGAGAGCTGGGGGACCTGTTGCTCAACACTATTTATCACGCTCAAATGGCTGAAGAGGTCGGAATGTTTGATTTTGACGCTGTTGTTCAGGTGATCTCGGACAAGATGATTGCTCGACACCCGCATGTTTTTGGGGACGAAAGCCGAGAGAAATCGTCAGAGCAGCAGATCGAAGATTGGGAAGCGATTAAAGCCTCTGAGCGTGGTGAACCGGCATCTGTTCTAGATGGTGTGGCTGTAAACCTGCCAGCCCTCACCCGTGCGGTTAAGCTGCAGAATCGCGCTGCACGCGTTGGGTTTGACTGGCCGGAAACCGAGCACGTGCTTGAAAAAATCAAGGAAGAATCGGCGGAGCTGGTTGAGGCGAGAGACACTTTAAGCCAATTAGAAGTTGAAGAAGAGTTTGGCGATTTGATGTTTGTGATGGCAAACTTGGGGCGGCACTTGGGTGTTTCACCTGAAGAAGCCTTGCGCAAGGCCAATGCAAAATTTACCCGCCGGTTCAACATGATAGAAGACGAATTGCGTTCAATGGGTAAGTCCCCTCAACGATCGAGCCTTAAAGAAATGGATGCTCTGTGGGACGCGGCAAAAAGTGACGAAAAATAATACCTATTATTTTACTCGGGTATTGACTTGAGTATTTTACTCGGGTTAATCAGGGCCATCAAACCAACGGAGCCCCTGATGAAAAACATTGTCCTTGCCACCCTGTTCAGCGCCACGGCGATTGCTGCGCAAGCAGACGAAGTCAATATCTATTCCTCGCGCCAGCCAGAATTGATGGACCCGATTTTGCAAGCGTTTACCGAAGAAACCGGCATATCTGTAAATGTGGTTTTTTTAAAGAACGGGATGCTTGAGCGCCTGCGCGCCGAAGGCCGTCGCACTCCTGCGGATATAATCCTCACCACCGATATTGCCAATTTGAGCGCGGCGGTGACTGCCGGCGTGACCCAGGCCGTTCAATCGGATGTGATTGAAGCCAATATCCCTGCTTCTTATCGGGACAGCGAGGGGCAATGGTTTGGCCTCACGTCGCGGGCCAGAATTCTCTATGCCTCAAATGATCGTGTCGCCGACGGCGAGATCACGAGTTACGAACAATTGGCAGATCCCGCGTGGCAAGGGCGCATTTGCACGCGCTCTGGCACACACGATTATAACATAGCACTAACAGCGGCTTATATGAGCCACCACGGCGAAGCCGAAACCGAAAGCTGGCTGGAGGGCGTGAAGGCTAACCTTGCCCGGGCACCGCAAGGAAACGACCGTGCTCAGGTTAAGGCGATTTGGGCGGGCGAATGTGATGTCGCAATCGGAAACACCTATTATATGGGGGCTATGCTGGCTGACCCGGAGCAAACCGAATGGGCAAATTCGGTGCACCTGATCTTTCCACAGATGAACAACATGGGCACCCATGTGAACCTCTCCGGAATGGCCATGACAGCTTCGGCGCCAAATCAAGAGAATGCCAAACGGCTTATGGAATTTCTGTCTGGCGATGCCGCGCAATCCATTTATGCGGATGTCAACTTTGAATATCCGCTCAACCCCGAAATCGCGCCAAGCGAACGGGTTGCTGAGTGGGGCGGTTTCACTCCTGATCCGACTCCGCTTGCCGATATTGCAAAACTACGTGGAGCAGCCTTGCAACTTGTAGAGCGTGTTGATTTCGACGGCTAAGCAGGCCCACCTAATTTAGTTAACCCGCGCCACTCCCTTGGCGCGGGTTTTTTTGTTGGCGGTCACTCAAAATATGCTATGCCTCGGAAAACCCCGTTAGGAGACCCAATGACCGTTTTGCAAATTGCTTCGTTAATGATCGTACTGGCTGGCCTGTTTGGGAGCATCAACTATTTTTTCCTGCGCTTACCAGCTTCGATTGGAATATTGGTTGTTGCCCTTATTGCTTCACTCAGCGTCATGGCGCTGGATGTGTTTATGCCCGAATTGGAGTTGTCTTCTAACATTAAAGGCACCGTAGAAAGCCTTGAATTTTCAGACACATTACTTGAAGGAATGCTTGGGTTACTTCTATTTGCGGGTGCGTTACATGTAAAGTTATCCGATCTGCGTGAACAGGCGTGGACAGTGGCCCTAATGGCCACAATTGGTGTCGGGCTTTCCACGGTGATAGCTGGCTTGGGGCTCTATTTTGCGCTGGGTGTCCCGCTTTTGATCGCATTGGTTTTTGGCGCTCTCATCTCTCCAACAGATCCGGTGGCCGTGCTTGGCGTGCTCCGTGAGGCCAAGCTGCGAAAATCGCTCGAAACCCAGATTGCAGGCGAAAGCCTGTTTAACGATGGCGTTGGATATGTCGTGTTTCTTTTTCTGGTAGGTATGGCGTTTCCCGCCGTATCGCATGCCGATGCGAGTGTCGGGTCTGCGCTCACACTCTTCGCAAAAGAGGCGCTCGGAGGCGCCGCTCTGGGCGCATTTCTTGGCTGGGTCGTATTTCAAATGATGAAGCGAATAGATGACTTTCCGCTCGAAGTATTGCTTTCGCTCGGCTTGGCTTTCGGCGGCTACGAACTTGCGGTTTACCTCCATGTTTCGGGTCCGATTATGGCGGTTGTCGCTGGGTTACTCATTGGTGATGTCGGCGTCAAATACGGAATGAGCGAGGTTACGCGTGAGTATTTGAACGCCTTTTGGCGCTTAGTTGACGAAATCCTAAACGCGCTGCTCTTCCTGCTGATCGGCGTCGAGGTTTTTGCGATCACCTTCAATATGGACATGATCTATGCTGGCGCGCTCGGAATAATCTTGTCTCTCACAGCGCGGTTGGCGGCGGTTTCTATTCCGATCTTTGTACTCTCGCGATGGAAAACATACCGGCGGGATGTGATCCCAATTATGACATGGGGCGGAATAAAAGGCGGCATCTCCGTTGCGCTCGCGCTCTCATTGCCTGAAAATGAATGGAAGCCCCTGATACTGACAATCACCTATATTGTTGTGCTGTTCAGCATCATCATTCAGGGGCTAACCATCGCGCCCTTGGCCAAGAAACTGGACCGTGAGCAGGGCCTGCTTTGAATCTTTCAGATATCGAATCCGCAGCGGCGCAGCTTTCTGGTAAAGTCATCAACACACCGGTTTTTAATGTGAACCAGACCGGCATTGAAGATCTGCTCCCCGCAAACAGCAGGGTTTCGATGAAACTGGAGCTATTGCAAAAAGCAGGCTCCTTCAAAGCGCGTGGCTGTTATTTATCTCTGAATGCCCTTTCTGAAGATCAACGCAAACGCGGTGTTGTTGCCGCGAGCGGTGGCAATCACGCATTGGCGGTGGCTTGGGCAGCCAGAAACATTGATGTGAATGCCAAAATAGCCGTGCCGCGCAACGCGGATCCGGTTCGGCTAAATGGCTGCGAAGCCCTCGGGGCCGAGGTTGTTTTGTGCGATGATATCCACCATGCGTTTGAAGCTATGCACGATATCGAATCGGCCGAAGGCCGAAGCGTGATCCATCCATTTGAGGGGCTAAACATGTCATTGGGGGCTGCAACCTGCGGGTTGGAGTTCCATAAGGCTGTACCCGATCTGGATATCGTTATCCTTCCAGTCGGCGGCGGCGGGCTCATCAGTGGTATGAGCGCAGCTTTTAAGCTGCTCAACCCCGAGATAAAGGTCTATGGCGTGGAACCTAATGGCGCCGATACCATGTTCCGCAGCTTCAAGGCCGGCACGCCACAATCGATCCCTGTGGTCGATAGCATTGCAGATTCCCTCGGTTCCCCAACGGCATTACCGATTTCCTTTGGGCTGACGTATAAATACACCGACGATATCGTAAAAGTTAGTGATGACGAATTGCGCGCGTCAATGCGTGTGATGAATACAGCGCTAAAACTGATGCCCGAACCGGCTTGTGCGGCTTCCCTGGCCGGTGCCCTCGGGCCACTGCGCCAGCAATGCGAAGGCAAAAAGGTTGGCCTGCTGGCCTGCGGTTCAAATATCAGTATTGAAAAATTTGCGGCATTGGTCTCGTAATCTTTAGAATTCCGGTTTCGCGCAATCTCGGTTTCCTGTAAGAATGCTAACAATCGGGAGCAGGTAAAATGACAACAGACACCATCATCAAACGCTGTGAGGCCAACGGTGTGCGCATGACCGAACAGCGCCGTGTTATCGCACGTGTTCTCGAAGGCTGTGTTGACCACCCCGATGTCGAAGAAATTTACAACCGCGCCTCCGAAGTGGATCCGCGCATTTCTCTCGCCACTGTGTATCGCACCGTTAAACTGTTCGAGGAAACTTCGATCTTGGAGCGCCACGAGTTTGGCGATGGTCGCGCCCGCTACGAGGATGCTGATAGAGAACATCACGATCATTTATTTGACATCCAGACCGGAGAGGTTATTGAGTTCTATGACCCCGAAATCGAGGCCTTACAAGAAAAAATAGCCGCCCGGCTTGGTTACAAACTGCGCGGTCACAAGCTGGAACTTTACGGGGTTCCTCTAACCAAGAATAAGAGCTGAGCCGCACCGGCTTGGGCCGGATCGCATATGAAACAGAATTCTGAAAATCTAGTCGGTATTTTGATGATGGTTGGAGCCATGGCTGCTTTTGCGATCGAGGATACTTTTATCAAAAAGCTGGCCGTCGGGATGGGCACCGGCCAGATCCTGATTTTCCTCGGCATCGGCGGTTTTTCGATTTTTGCTTTAATTGCCAAACGTCAAGGAAAAGATGTTTTCAGCAAGGAATTGCTGCATCCGTCAATACTGTTGCGCAACTTTGGTGAAATCATGGGCACATCGGGCTATGTTCTGGCAGTGGTGCTAACACCGCTTTCCAGCGCCTCGGCCATTTTGCAAGCTACACCGCTTGCAGTCGCCCTCGGCGCTGCGCTTTTTTTTGGTCAAGCCGTTGGTTGGAGACGCTGGCTCGCAATTATCGTCGGCTTTGTCGGTGTTTTGATCATCATTCGCCCCGGGTTGGAAGGATTTCAGCCAGCATCATTATTTGCCGTTCAGGGCGTGATCGGCCTCTCGATCCGTGACCTCGCAACGCGCGCCGTGCCGACTCGTGTATCCAGCATGGTGTTATCTGCCTTCGGGTTCGGAGTGATTTTCCCTGTGGGTGTTATAATTATGCTGTTTGAAGGGCCACCAGTTGTGCCCGACAGCACGCAAAGCCTTTTTATAGCGGCGACTCTTATTGTCGGGCCGGCTGGCTATTACATGATCGTCGCAGCCATGCGGGTGGGCGAAGTGGCTGTAGTTACACCATTCCGATACATTCGACTGGTTTTTGCAATGATCCTTGGCGTGTTGGTCTTTAACGAAGTGCTTGATTTTTGGACCCTGTTTGGGGCCGGAATAATTATCAGCTCGGGGTTGTTTACGATCTATCGCGAGCAATTGGCTCGAAAAAGTCTTTAAACTTTCACATCTTCGGTATACATAGCGCGCAACAACACAAATGCAGCACAGGAACCTAAGCCATGAGCGCCATTGTTGATATCATCGCCCGCGAAATATTAGACAGCCGGGGTAACCCGACAGTTGAAGTTGACGTCTATCTGGAAGATGGCGCACGAGGGCGCGCCTCGGTCCCTTCCGGCGCTTCAACCGGCGCGCATGAAGCGGTCGAACTCCGGGATGGCGATGCGTCCCGATATGGCGGCAAAGGGGTCTTGAAAGCGGTTGAAGCTGTGAACGGCGAAATCGCGGAAGAAATGATCGGCGTGGATTCCACAGATCAGGTCGGCATCGACCAACTCCTAATTGATCTCGACGGCACACCCAACAAAGCCCGCCTCGGTGCAAATGCGATCCTTGGCGTCTCGTTGGCCGTTGCCAAAGCAGCAGCTGAGCATCTCGGCATGCCTCTTTATCGTTATGTAGGTGGCACCAGTGCACGCACCCTGCCCGTTCCGATGATGAACATCATCAACGGCGGTGAACACGCTGACAACCCGATCGACATTCAGGAATTTATGGTTATGCCTGTGGGCGCTGAAAGCTTGTCAGAAGCTGTGCGTATCGGTGCCGAAATCTTCCACACCCTCAAAAAAGAGCTTAGTGCCGCAGGTCATAATACCGGCATCGGGGATGAAGGCGGTTTTGCACCCAACCTCTCATCCACCACCGAAGCGCTTGATTTTATTATGAAATCAATTGTAAAAGCAGGCTATACACCGGGTGAAGATGTATTCCTCGCATTAGATTGCGCGGCGTCCGAATACTATGCCGATGGCGTTTACGATATGAAGGGCGAAGGCAAAAAGCTGAACTCTGCTGAAAACGCCGATTACATCGCGGCGCTGGTTGATAGCTACCCGATTATCTCGATCGAAGACGCCATGGACGAGGACGATTGGGAAGGCTGGAAATTGCTGACAGACAAGGTCGGTGACCGGTGCCAACTCGTTGGTGACGACCTGTTTGTGACCAATACAGAGCGCTTGGCACGCGGGATCAAAGACGGTGCCGGCAATTCGATTTTGATTAAGGTGAACCAAATCGGCACTCTTACCGAGACGCTCAACGCCGTTGATATGGCGCACCGCGCACGCATGACCGCCGTCATGTCCCACCGCTCGGGCGAAACCGAAGACGCTACCATTGCAGACCTCGCCGTCGCCACAAATTGCGGGCAGATCAAAACCGGCTCGCTCTCTCGCTCTGACCGGCTGGCCAAATATAACCAGTTGATCCGCATCGAAGAAGAACTTGGTGAAACCGCAATTTTTGCTGGTCGTTCAATTTTGTCCTAACGGCATTATCCAAATTGCCCAAATATCCCCGCCGGAGGCAAAATAGTTAGCGTGCGGCGCTCGGGCAAATAATGCACGCAGGAAGAAGCGCAAACCAATGTCAGCTAAAGATATTATCAAAGCCTTAGACCTCGCCCCTCACCCAGAAGGCGGCTGGTATCGGCAGACATGGGTTGCCCAAGGTGAAGGCCGCCCATCGGGAAGTGCAATTTACTATTTGCTAGAAGCTGGCCAACGCTCCCATTGGCACTGGGTTGATTCGACCGAAATCTGGCATTTCCATGCCGGGGCTCCACTCATCTTGTCCACAGCCGCGGGTGACGAAGGTCCAATCGAAGAAACCCTTCTTGGGCCTGACATACTGGCAGGCCAAAAAGCACAGATTATAGTTCCGGTCAAACACTGGCAGGCCGCACGCAGTACCGGAAGCTATACGCTGGTCGGCTGCACTGTGTCACCGGCTTTTGATTTTGACAGCTTCCACATGGCGCCACCCGAATGGGCACCAGGAGCATAGACCTCGGGGCGAAGGCAGGCTAAAAGACTCAAAACCAACCGGAGCCCAAAATATGCCCGAGCAAGATTTCGCCCAGATATACCTCGCCACCCCAACAGAAATTGATCTTGAAACCTTCAAACCCAAGCTGGAATCTGTCCTTGATTCAGTACCGGTCGCCTGCATTCGAATCGCGTTGAGCACATCTGACGAGAGCCAACTGGGCCGCGCTGCGGATCAGTTGCGCGATATCTGCCACCGTTTTGATGTCGCAATCGTTATCGACGACCATTTTCGAATGGTCGAAAAACATGGGCTGGATGGCGTGCATCTTCTGGACGGGGCAAGACTGGTGCGCGAAGCCAGAAAGCTGCTCGGGCCGGACGCGATTGTCGGTTCGTTTTGCAATAATTCCAAACACACTGGCATGACCGCCGCCGAGATCGGGGTGGACTATATTTCGTTTGGGCCCGTCGGAGACACCGGCGGCTTGGGTGACGGCAGTCGCGCATCGCCCGAGCTATTCCGATGGTGGAGCGAAATGATTGAAGTGCCGGTTGTTGCCGAGGGTGGTCTGGATGACATATCACTGGCCTCAATCCGCGACCATGTTGATTTCGTTACCTTTTCGGGCGAAATTTGGAACGCCGAAAACCCCGCAAAGGAAGCGAAGAGATTGCTCGGGATACTGGAGGGAGCTTAAAATGGCCAATATTTGCGTGGCAGGCGCCGCCGGTGCTTTTGGACGAAAGCACTTGGACGCTTTGGCCCAGATAGTTGGTGCAAATGTTGTTTCAGTGATCGGTGCTGAAACCGATGGCATTGAAGCTTTTGCCGCCGAACGCGGCATTCCTCATGCAGGGACTGACCTAAACGACGCATTGCTGCGAGATGATATCGACGCCGTTATTCTTGCCACACCAACGCCAATGCACGCTGCGCAGGGCATCGCCTGCCTTCAAGCGGGCAAGCATGTTCTGGTCGAGATCCCGATGGCAGATAACCTCGCCGATAGCGAAGCCCTGGTGGCAGCGCAGCAAGCCAGCGGCAAAGTAGCGATGGCCGGGCATGTGCGCCGCTTCAACCCATCGCACCAGTGGATCCATAACCGAATTGAAGCCGGAGAAATCAAGCTCCAGCAGCTTGACGTGCAAACCTATTTCTTCCGCCGCACAAATACGAATGCCCTGGGCCAGCCACGTTCATGGACAGACCACCTGCTCTGGCACCACGCTTGCCACACGGTTGATCTGTTCCAGTATCAAACCGGAGAAAGCCCTTCGCAAGTATTTGGCCTTGAAGGCCCCGAGCACCCCGAGCTTGGCATTGCCATGGATATGACAATTGGCCTCAAAAACCCAGACGGTGCGCTCTGCACTCTATCCTTGAGCTTCAATAACGATGGGCCATTGGGCACTTATTTTCGTTATATCTGCGATAACGGGACCTATCTGGCCCGCTACGATGATCTTTTTGACGGATATGACAACCAGATTGACCTCTCGGACGTTGCAGTGTCAAACAACGGGATAGAGCTCATTGACCGGGAATTCATTGCGGCCATCACGGAAGGCCGAGAACCCAATGCCAGCGTTGCGCAATGCCTTCCAGCCATGCAGACCCTCCACAAAATTGAACAGAGTTTTAAATGACCAAGACAATACTCGCGACAGGAGGTGCCGGGTATATCGGCAGCCATGTAACGCTCGAACTCCTAACATCCGGATATGAGGTCGTTGTGTTTGACAACCTTTCCAATTCATCCGCCAAATCTATCGAGCGCGTGAGTCGCATAACTAACGGCGCACCCCATTTCATTGAGGGCGATGTGCGCGACGCGAGCGCGTTGGACCATCTATTCGAGACTTTCAGCATAGACGCGGTTATCCACCTCGCCGGTCTCAAAGCCGTTGGCGAGTCTGTTGCGCATCCGGAGCGCTACTACGATGTGAATGTTGCAGGTAGCACCACGCTATTTAACGCAATGTTCCGCCACAACGTTAAGCACGCTGTATTTTCTTCGTCGGCCACGGTTTACGGCGAGCCCGAAACCATGCCTCTGACAGAAAGCAGCCCGACCGGGCCGTTAAACCCTTACGGGGCAACCAAATTAATGGTTGAGCAAATTTTGCAGGATATAACGGGTGCCAGCCCGGGCTGGCGCTCAATGATTTTACGCTATTTCAATCCGGTTGGTGCTCATGTTTCCGGTGAGATTGGAGAAGACCCGCTGGGCTTCCCAAACAACCTATTTCCGTTCATTGCACAGGTCGCCACTGGCCACCGGGATTTGCTGCAAATTTTCGGGGATGACTACAACACCGCAGATGGAACTGCGATCCGCGACTACATCCACGTTATGGATTTGGCGCGTGGACATGTGAAGGCCATTGACTACCTTCTGGCGAATGAATCGAAGGAAAACTCAACACCGATTGTTAACCTTGGTACGGGTGTGGGAAGCAGCGTGAAAGAGGTTCTTATAGCATGGGAGCAGGCATGTGGCTTTCCCATTAAATCAGAAATAACGGCCCGGCGGGCCGGAGATGTGCAAATCAGTTATGCTGACGCACAGAAAGCCAAAGAGCTATTGGGGTGGGAAACTCTCTATGATCTTCCCCGAATGTGCAAAGACCATTGGAGATGGCAAAAAGGCAACCCTGAAGGGTATAGATAAAAAGGCTTGGAACCTCTGCAATCGCGCATAAGTCCAACCGGTAACTGGAAACCTTGGCCGCGTGTGCCTACATAAAAGAAATGCAGTTCGAGCTGCGCTTTAAAAAGGAAAACCTGTGGTAGCTGTCGAAGTCTTTATCGTTCTTTCACTCTATATTTATATTCTATTTCGCATGCCCGAGCTTCGGATCGCGGGGTCGATCATCGCCTTTGTTCTCATCGGTGGACTTGTCTTTTATATGGTTACCGTTCCGCCAGAACCGCAGGTTGAGCTAAATAGAATCGCGATTGAGGAGGTTACGCTCGAAGCTGTTGAATTGGAACTTGGACCGCGCACGGCCACCTTGTCTGGGCGCGCGGTGAATGGTTCAAGTGAGTTCACCCTTACAGGCATAGATATCGACGTAAAACTCTACGATTGCGCAACGAATACAACGCCCTATGACGAGTGCTTTACGATTGGAGAAGATGACGGTTATGCGCGAATAACGGCCCCCCCCGGACAATTGCGCGATTTTAAGGCCACTTATCTATTCAACAATCTGCCTGAAGTTACGGGCGTGCAAAGGTGGGAATATACGGTAATCGGCACAAGAGCGCTTGACGTCACTAATCGCTAA
>Ga0209121_10002005_pt1 | contig 21006 bp, 24 predicted proteins | sample Cruoilmetagenom3_FD_187292 | JGI IMG/M metagenome (GOLD analysis project Ga0209121, IMG submission 187292) | Oil polluted marine microbial communities from Coal Oil Point, Santa Barbara, California, USA - Sample 3 (SPAdes) (version 2) | ecosystem: Environmental > Aquatic > Marine > Oil seeps ...
CCCTCCCAGGGATAGTATACACCCTCTTGGACGAAAAGGAGAGATCAACGCTATTCGATTTTTAAGGTGCATGTCTACATTATCTAATATACAAGTAGTAACCCTGAAACCATAAAACTTGAAACCGAGATAATGCCTATGCACCCATCCCTACTAATCCTACTCATCGGCCTGCTCTACATCCTCGGTTTCGGCGCTCTCTCCTTTATGCGCCGGCAGGGGTTGTCCACCCGCTTCGCCGTCGAAGGGCTGATCGTCACCGCTCTTTTCGCGGCTCTCTCCTACGCTGCGCCGGTCAACGCTATCCTTTTCCTCCTCGTTCTCTACCTGGTCACCATGCGTGTGCGGTTGCTGGTTGACCTGGGTAACTGGTTCACTTCCAGGAAACAGTATGATCGGACACTGGCATTCTTTCGCCTGGCCCTGCGCCTCGGACCCGACGCCATCAGCCGCCAGATCGTGCTCATCAATCGCGGAGTGACCCAGTTGCGTATGCAGGAGCCGGAGACAGCACGCCTCACGCTGGAGGAAGCGTTGGCCGACGAGAAGGTACGGCCGGGTGCCAGGTATCTGGCCGCCGGCCACTACAACCTGGGGTTAGCCTGCCGTCGCACGGGCCATGAGGCCGAGGCCATCCGCCGCTTCAACGAGGCGATTGACGCCTGGCCCAACTCAATCTACGCCCACGCAGCCAGACGGGCATTGAAGGAACATTAACCCGACAAGCCTGAAGGAGATGAAGAGCAAAAGACTGGTCCTGGTGAACCCGGTCAACCCGGTGCGGATCGGCCTGACAGTTAACCCCAGTTCCCGCTTTCCGCCCCTGGGCCTGGGCATCGTCGCTGCCTTAACGCCCCAATCCTGGGAGGTAGAACTGGTGGACGAAAACTGGGCGCCTTTTGCCTACCGGGAAGCCGACCTGGTAGGGATCACTGCCTTCACCGCCTCGGCCAACCGGGCCTACGAGATTGCCGCTCTCTATAAGGAGCGAGATGTTCCCGTGGTGATGGGAGGCATCCACGCCTCCATGTGCCTGGAGGAGGCTCTCCAATTCGTGGATGCCGTGGTCATTGGTGAGGCGGAGATGGTCTGGCCTCAGGTGCTGACAGACGCGGAGGCAGAGCGGCTTCAGCGGATTTACCACGGCGTGTGGCCGGACCTGGCGAGCCTGCCCTGGCCCCGCCGCGACCTCTTCCACCCCAACTACATGTTCGCCTCCGTCCAGACCTCCCGGGGCTGCCCGATGGATTGCGAGTTCCGCTCGGTCACGGCCTTCAACGGGCGACGCTACCGCCGCCGCCTGCCGGAGGAGGTGCTTGACGAACTGGAAACCATTCCCCAGCGGATGCTGTTCTTCGTGGACGATAATATCATCGGCTACGGAAAGGAATCCCGGGAGCAAGCTCTGGCGCTCTTCCGGGGGATGATGGAACGAGGGCTGCGCAAGTGGTGGTTCTGCCAGGCCTCCCTCAACTTCGCCGACGACGAGGGGTGCTTTATTGGGCGGGCCAGGCAGGGTGCAAGATGGTCTTTCTGGGGCTGGAGGCGGAGGATGTGGACGCCCTGGCGGAGGTGAACAAGCGGCTCAATCTCCAGCGCGGGGTGGAGAACTACGCCGAGGCCTTTCGACGCATCCACCGGGCAGGCATTGCCGTTCTGGGAGCCTTCACCTTTGGGATGGACAGCGACACGCCGGATAAACTGCGCCGCCGCACCAACTATATGATTCGCAGCGGGGTGGATGTGATGCAGGTGACTTTCCTGACTCCCCTGCCGGGGACCCGCCTCTTCCGGCGACTGGAGGGGGAGGGACGCCTGCTCTACACCGAGTTACCCCGGGATTGGAATCACTACGATATGACGGAAGCAGTCCACCGACCCCGGGAAATGGCATTGGATGCCCTTTTGCGGACGATGCGGGAGAGCAACCGGCGGATGTATGCCTGGCCTGCGCTGCTGCGCAAAGCGGTGCGCACCTTCCTTGCGACCCGGGACTCGATGGCGACAATGTTCGCCTGGCAATCAAACATCAACTACCGTAATGTAGCACTGGTTGATAGCAGAGCATAGGGCGGTTTTGCTAACCGCCAGTAGGGTCGGATAGCAAATCCAACCTACTTTCGCCCCAGATTTTTGGGAAGTTACCAGGAATGTTAGAGCCAGAGAGGAGGTGCATCCTTGCATGTAATCGAATCTGGAATCGGAGAACTGATCCAACCCCCCGACCTGGACGCTTTCCGCGAGTGGAACCGGGAGAAGAAGTCGCGGGCGCTGGTGGATAAGATGATGACGGATGCGGAGGCGATTTCCCGCTTCGTCTACGACGGCTGCTACATCGGCACCGAACTCTACGGCACATGCCGTTGCCCCATGTCGCTGACCCGCGAGGTCGTGCGGCAGGGCAAAAAGAACCTGCGAGTGGCCGGCCAGGGCGTCACCGAACTGGACCTCTGGCTGGGGGCCGGTCTGGTCAGAAAACTGGACATCACCTACATCGGGCTGGAGGTCTACGGCACCTCCCGTGCGCTGCGGCGGGCGGTCGAAAGCGGCCAGGTCGAGTCAGTCGTCGAGTGGTCCAACGGCGGTATCACCTGGCGCTTCAAGGCCGCCGCGATGGGCGTCCCCTTCATCCCCGTGCGGGCGATGCTGGGCACCGACACCTTCAAGTACAGCGCCGCCAAAGTAGTCGAGTGCCCCTTCACCGGCCAGAAGGTCTGCCTCCTCCCGGCGTTGATCCTCGATGTGGCCCTCATCCACGTCCACCGCGCCGACAAATACGGCAACGCCCAGGTTGACGGCATCTCCGGTTTTGCCTTCGAGATGTCGCGCGCCTGCAAGCGGCTCATCATCAGCGCTGAAGAAATCGTGGACACTGAGGAAATCCGCCGCCATCCTGATCGCACAATCATCCCCTACTACCTGGTGGACGGGGTCGTCCACGCCCCCTACGGCTCCCACCCCGGCGAGATGGTCTACTGCTACGCGCGAGACGAGAACCAACTGCGGGAGTGGGTCGAGGCCTCGAAGACGGAGAAAGGAACGCTAGTTTACCTGGATAGGTACATCCACAGCGTAGCGAACCACCAGGAGTACCTGGAACTGGTGGGGCGGGAGCGACTGGAGCAGTTGCGGGCCGACGAGGAGGGACGGCGATGAGCGAGGTCGAATACAATCCCACGGAACTCTTGATCTGCGTCGCGGCGCGGCAGATGCCCGACAGCGTCACCGCCTTCATCGGCACCGGCATCCCTATGCTGGCCGCCAGCCTGGCGCAGAAGATGCACGCGCCCAACATCGTCCCCATCTTCGAGTTCGGAGGGACGGGGGCGCAGTTGGTGCGGCTGCCCCGCGCCGTTGGGGAGAGCCGCACCTTCTACCGGGGTGTGGCCGCTTCCGGCATCTGCGACATCATGGAGACTGCCACGCGCGGTTTCATTGACTTCGGCTTCCTGGGCGGGGCGCAGATTGATCCCTACGGCAACCTGAACTCGACCATCATCGGCACCCAGCACCACCCACCCAAAGTGCGACTGCCCGGCTCCGGCGGGGCCAACGACGTGGGCTCCCTGTGCTGGCGTAACATCATCATCATGCGACACGACAAACGCCGCTTCGTGCCGCAGGTGGACTTTGTCACCACGCCCGGCTACCTGACCGGCCCTGGCGCTCGCGAAGAGGCCGGCCTCCCGCCCGGTACCGGCCCCTATCGCGTGGTGAGCACGCTGGCGCTCCTGGATTTCGAGCCGGAGACGAAGCGTATGCGGCTCCTGGCCACCCATCCCGGCGTCACCGTCGAGCAGGTGATCGAGAACACTGGCTTCGAGTTGCTCCTTGCCGACGAGATAGGTCAGAACGAGCCACCGACGCCAAAGGAACTACGCCTACTGCGAGAGGAGATAGACCCGGAAGGGTTCTACATCTGATGTATTAGCCGTTAGCTGTCAGTCGTTAGCCATTAGCAAGAGGAGATTGCCTCAGGGGGGTTCTACATCTGATGCCTAGATATAAGATCATCGTCAACCCGACTGCCGGCAGAGGGGCCGGCGAACAGGCCATCCCCCGTATTGAGCGCATGCTGAGCGGGTACGGCCTGGATTTCGACCTCGTGCGCACCGAGCGTCCTTGGCACGCCGCCGAGCTGGCTCAAGAGGCTGCCGTCGCAGGGTACGACGTTGTGGTCGCAGTGAGCGGCGACGGCACCGCCAACGAGGTGCTCAACGGCCTGATGTTAGCCAAGACAACACTTCCCCCCCAGAATTGGGGGGGACTGAGGGAGGGCAGCAGGGAGGGGCCGGCAATGGGTATCCTGTGCGTCGGGCGGGGCAACGATTTCGCTTATGGCATGAGCATTCCCGGCGATCTGGAGGCAGGCTGCCGGGTACTGGCCCAGGATTACCGCCGCACAGTTGACATCGGCAGAGTCGTCGGCGGCCTCTATCCGCAGGGTCGCTACTTCGGCAACGGCATCGGTATTGGTTTCGACGCCGTCGTCGGGTTCGAAGCAGTCAAAATGACCCGGCTGACCGGTTTTCCATCCTACATTGTTGCTGTGCTCAAGACCGTCTTCCTGTACTACAAAGCCCCGCTCGCCAGAATCGAGTACGACGGAGAGACGATCACACAGCCCTCGCTGATGATCTCGATTATGAACGGCCAGCGCATGGGCGGTGGCTTCTATATGGCCCCGGATGGCAAACCGGACGACGGCATGTTCGACCTGTGCATCGCCCGCGAGGTGAGCCGCCCCCGCATCTTCGGCCTCATCCCCCATTTTATGAAGGGCACACAGGCCACCCAAGAACCGATCAAGATGGAGCAGACGCGGAAGGTTGTCGTCACCGCCGTCGAGGGGGTGCTGCCCGCCCACGCTGACGGGGAGACGCTGTGCACCGAGGGGCAACGGCTAGAGTTGGAACTATTGCCGCGCCAGATAGAGATGGTCTGCCTGTCGCCGGAGGCCACTGAATGACCCCCATCCCTTCGGCTCCGCTCAGGGCAAGCCCCACCCCTTCCGCCCCCTCCCCGGCCCTCCCCCACAGGGAGATGGAGAGAGAAGGGAGACCAAAGACGCTCACCTACCGGGTGGTGACCACAACGATCAAACGCCTGACACGCATCCTCTGCCGGATAGACGATGCTCAGTTGACACATGTGCCAGAGCGAGGGCCACTTATCCTCGTCGTCAACCACGTCAATTTCCTGGAAGCGCCTATTTTCTATACTCACCTGCACCCACGCCCGGTGACCGGATTCGTGAAAGCCGAGAACCTGAAACATCCCTTTTTCGGGCCGCTGCTGTTCGGCCTCTGGGGAGGCATCCCGATACGGCGAGGCGAGGCCGATATGGCCGCTTTCCGCCAGGCTCTGGCGGCGTTGGAAGAGGGTCAAATCCTGGCCGTGGCCCCTGAGGGCACTCGCAGTGGCGACGGACACTTGCAGCGAGGCCACCCCGGTATCGCGCTCCTGGCGATGCGCAGCGGCGCGCCCGTGCTGCCCATCGTTTGCTACGGCGGAGAACACTTCTGGAACAGCATGCGCCGTCTGCGCCGCACCAACTTTCGCATCGTCGTGGGCCAGCCACTCCATCTGGACTCCGGCGGGGTCAAAGTGAACCGCCAGGTGCGCCAGCAGATGGCCGACGAGGTTATGTACCAGATGGCGGCGTTGCTACCCCTGGCCTACCGGGGTGCCTACTCCGACCTGGCGGCGGCCACCGAAACGTACCTCCATTTTCCCCCTGGCGCGGGAAGCAATCTCCGCTGCGCATAACCCCCATCCATGTCCCTTCCCCCTACGAGGGGTAGGGGAGATAGTCTCCTGAGTTGCGCTTGAGCCCAAGCGTGCTACAATTGTGATGACGAAGGCGACGGCGGAGAGGCAGGCCGAACACCTGCGGCATTGTATACGCAGGTTTCAGGAAGCAAGACTAGCGAGGTTGAACGATGGATAGAATATTGACGACCGTTCCAGCTCACTTCGACGGCACACAGGTTCGACTGGACGTGGAGATAGGACTCAAACCCAACACGCGCCTGCTCGTCACCATCCTTGATGAGGAGATATCCAACGAGACGCTGGTATGGAGTGCGATGAAGGCTTCGGAAGCCGCCTTCGCCCGCGTGTGGGACAACGAGGAAGATGCCGTTTATGACCACCTATAGGCAAGGCGACGTGCTCCTCGTCCCATACCCCTTCACCGATCAGAGCGGGAGCAAGCAGCGTCCGGCTGTGGTCTTGAGCCTCGTCAAGCCTATTCTTTCGTCCTTCGACGTCCGTCTGGTGCGGCGCAGGCTGGGAGCGCTGTCCGCCTCCGATCAAGCGCGAGTGCGTGCCCTGTTCGCCCAGGTGCTCGACCTGCCATAGGCCTTTGCTCCTGTAACTTCTCACGGCGGGAGAGACTCCCTTCCTCGCTTAGAGGAAAGGCCGGGGTGAACGTCACCGACAGCCTGGTCACTACCCAGGTGACCACTTCTCGCGCTTCGCCGTGCTAGGCGAGACGTACCGGGTGTACCTGCCGCTCGTCTTCAGGAACTACTAAAGACCAGCAAAGCCTGGCAGCAAAACGGGGCGACCTCAACCGAGGTCGCCCCGTTGGTATACACACAGGCGACGCTACCCTCTCAGCGCAGGGGCAGGTACACAATCTGATCCTGGTACTCGTCCGGCAGGCTGGCACCCCAGATCAGAATCAACCACGGCAATGACCGGGGGCAGGTTCTCGTCAATCAAAAACCCTCGCGCGTTCATCAGTCCAACGCAGGATAGGGATGTGACTCCAGTTGGCGCTGGCGGATCATCATGCGCAGACGCTGAACAGCAGGCGGGGGATTACGCTCCTGCTCTCGGCGCATGCGTTCGCCGTGTTCCTTCCACGCCTGTAAGTAGGCATCTACCTGTTCCCGATTGTGCCAGTAATAGGTGATGGTGGCATACACCGCTTCCAGGTTCAGCGTTGGATAGCGCATGACGATGTCCTCCGGGAATAATCCCAGATCCAGGTAGTCAGAGAGGATGGTCTCAATACCTACCCGCGTGCCCTTTACCCGGATGTCGTTGGGCGCGAGAAAGTCAAAATAGTCCTCCAGTTTCATTGTCCCACCTCCCAGACCTGCTCTCAAGCCCGACGCGAGAGAGCTTATGATAGCCATGCCTCGGCTCATAGTAATTATACTACGCTTCATTTCTACTGACAACACCGGGGAAGTCGGAAGATTGGTAATCCGGCGCTCCCCGTACCAGGCACACGGCTACTTGCAGCCTGAAGACATTTGCTCTCCGAGCAAACTTGTGCTAAACTGAGGTATGTTCCTTACAAATGTTACTGGCTGAGATGTCGGGGGCGGAGAGTTGTTGCAAGGTGAATCCAGAACAAGACCGTATACAACCCAGGCAGTCAGGGCAGCACTCGCACTCCTCGCCACCCTGGTTCTCATCTCCTGCGCACCATCCACCGCCACGGTCTCCTCTGCGACACCATCCCCAGAAACCTACGCCACCCCGTACTACGGTCAAGTCAACGTCCGCCTGACATCGGATCGTCCGAAGTCGCCCGCCTTTCCCAGGGAACCGGCGTCAGCGTCCTGATCCGCCAGGGTGAATGGGTGCAAGTGGAGGGAGCCGCTGGCTCCGGATGGATATACGCTGAACTGTTGAGTATCTCGGTCTCTCCTCCAACACTCGCGCCTACCGCCACCCCACCAAGCACACCCACCCCAACTCCGTGCCCCACAGTGCTTCCATCACCTGCTCCAACGAGTACGTCTGAAGGTCCATCCGCTTCTTCCCCCACACCAGCCACCGCCCAACCGTCGCCAACTGCACCACCGACATTGACTCCTACCCCCTCCTATTCGCCCATTGTGCTCGTGGAACCGGCGGACGGGGTGACGATTCAAGAGCACACATGGCTGCGCTGGCAATGGGCCGGATCTCTCGACGAGAAGCATTGTTTCCTGATCCGCTTCCAGCACGTGGACAACCCCGCCATCTCTGGCTTTTGTCTGTCCAGGGAAACGGAGTATCACCTGGAACTTTGGAAGTGGCCAAAGGGACTGTACACGTGGTTCGTCGCGCTGGCGTCCGGATGTGATGCCCAGACATTGGAAAACAACACGATACTGCTTCAGAGTGAGAAACGCATGTTCATTCAAGTATTCTTGCCACCGCCAATGCCACCACCAACACCAGCGCCAACGCCAACGAGCGCGGAACCGTCACCGCCAACGCCATCCCAATGATTCATGCATAGCCAACGAAAGGAGCAAACCCAATGGACCCCGCAACCTTAGCCGCAACCGCCGTCAGCCTGCTCAGCCCCTACCTGGCAGAAGCGGGCAAAACCGCCGCGAAAAAGATCGGCGAGTCTGTCGGAGATGCTGTCCCCAAACTCTACCAGGCCGTCAAGTCCAGGTTCGCTAAGAAGCCCGCCGCAGCCGAGGCCCTCGCCGACCTGGAGAAAACCCCCACCGACGAAGATACCCAGGCCGCCGTGCGCGTCCAACTCAAGAAGATACTGGCCGAAGACCCGCCCTTCGCCGAGCAACTTGGGCAACTTCTGGAGGCGGCCCAGCCTGCCGGCGCCTCCACCGTCGTCAGCGTCACTGGCAGCGGCGCAGCCGCCGTCGGCGATAAGGCCACCGCCATTGGCGAACGCGGTGTCTACGTCGGTCGAGACGCCCACGGCCCCATCCGCACCGGCGACGCCTAGACTTGCTCTCAGCCCTCGTCTCGAGGGCGTCGTAGGCGAGAGCATTGCACTCCAGGCGACTAGTAAGCGCTCACGCGAGGGCCAAGAAACCGGGTTTTTTGTACAGGAAGATCTCCCTGGCAGCGGAGGGCCCTGGCCAGCAATGGGACTTCGCTTGGGGAACACCAAAAACCCGGTTTCTGACTACCCTTTTTAGGCATTGGTGATCCAATGACAGAAGAAACCCACGACCAATCTACAACCACTCCCACCACACCCGAGCCGCCGTCCACGTCCGTCAGCGTCCAGGACAGCGGCGCTGCCGCCGTCGGTGATGAGAGCGTCGCGGTCGGCGCGGGTGGCGTTTACGTGGGGCGCGACGCCAAAGGCCCCATCCACACCGGCACCGGCAACATCATCCAGAACATCACGCAGTACATTGTCAATCCGCCGCCGCTTCAGGTAATCTATCAAGACCTGCGCCGTTTTCTCAAGCGCAACCGCTGGCTTTGGGGCCTCGTAATCGTGCTGGAAATCCCCCTGGGTGTCCTTTTCTCACTGTACAAAGACCGCTTCCTGCTCTCCTGGTGGGCCTACCTGGCGACGGTCATCCTGCTGGCAGTCGTCGCCTGGAGTTGGGTCAACCTGTTTCGTGCCCGATCTTCCCAGGCTTGCCAGGAGAAGAAGACCCCAGCCCGGCGCCCTCTCATCGTCGCTACCATCCTCACCGTTGCCTGGGGCGGCCTGTTGGGTCTGCAGGTTCGGACCGCGCTGTTCCCCCGCCAGTTTTCGCCATCCCAGTTTGGCATCGCCGTCGCCACCTTTGGCGAAGGTGCCGACCTCCGCGTCACCCGGCTCGGACGCCAGGTCTCAGGCCTGTTGTACGACCAATTGGACGAGGCTATCGCAACGACCCCCGAGTTATCAGACGTCGTTTTGACCTCTATCGGCGTCGTCCGCGACGCGGAACAGGGGCTGGTTGATGGAGAGCGCGTGGGGGCCAAACTGGTCATCTGGGGGCAGATCCTGGAAAGAGACGAAGGAGTTGTGATCCACTTTCAGGTACTCCAAACCCCTGGCATGACCGATAACCCCTCCTTTCCCCACGTCATTCCCATTGTGCGACACCCTCTGCAGACCAGCATAGACGTCGAGACTGCCGACAGCATCAAAGTCAAACAGATCGCCACCCGGCAAAGCCTGGCCATCACCGCCTTCAGCCTGGGCTTGTATTACTATTTTGACCCAAATTACCCGCGCGCCGCCGAGCAATTCGAGATCGCGCTGGACCACCTGCAGAATGGGCCAGCACCTGCGGACGCGACCGACCTGGGGCTGGTCTACTACTATCTGGGAAAAAGTTACCAGATGTTGGGCAAGTTCGAACAATCTCAGGAAATGCTCAACCGCGCCGCAGAACTCAATCCCGACGACCCCGCCGCTGTGTTGGGGCAAATGTATAACTATCGTGTTATGGGACAGGAGGAACTGGAGCAACAAGCGCTCGAGAGAGCGATTGCCCTCTGCAATCGACTGCTGGGTGATCACATCGCAGCCATCTACGACCGTGCCATCGCCTACGAAGCAATGGAAGATGACGAAGCCGCCCTGCGGGAGTACCGCGCCATCATGCGCCTCGACCCCACCTATTTTATCGCCTATCTCAGCGCTGCTCGCGCGCTGGTGCGTCTCGACGATCCCCAATCTGCCCTGGAAATGCTCGGAGAAGCACAGGCCCTGGCTGAGGGCGAGCCCGCCAAACAAATCTGGTTGCATCTCGACACAGGCCGGGTGTACGAGGAAATCGGCCAGACCGAAGCGGCCATTCAGGAGTACAACCAGGCGGTTGATCTGGATCCCACTTTGGTCACACCCTACTTCTACCTGGCGAGTCTTTACGACGAACTGGGAGAGACCGATGCAGCCTGGCTCAATTACGAAAAAATCATTGACGTCGGCTACAATCCATCCTGGGCGCACGAACTCTTTGCCGGGTTCCTATATCGTATCGGCTACTACGAGCAGGCCATTGAGCACTATCACGACGCCCTGCGCTACCCGGTATACGACGCCTCTCTGCTACACACCCACCTCGGCCTGGCCTACGCCTCTGCGGACGAACAAGACGTTCCAGATAAGGAAGCGCGCGCACTGGCCGAATTCGAGGCCGCCTTACAGGACCCGGGCTCGAACGAGCACTACATCTGCAGCGTCTACGGCAACGTTCTAGCCCAATTTGGGCACGTTAACGAGGCCATTGTCCAATTGGAACGCTCCCTGGAACTCGACCCACGGATAGGTGTAGAGACGATGCTCAACCTGGGACAGATGTATGAAGCGGTTGGAGAACCCGAAAAGGCGCGCGCCCTCTACCGACAACTGGTCGAACTGGGCGACCAGATCCCAGCAGACAGATTGCATCTGGCTCAGGAACGCCTGGATCAACTGGAGGAATGACTATGTCCACAAAACGTCCCAAGCCATCGCGCATACGAGCACTCATCCTGCTCGTTGTCACCATGTCCATTCTCTCCTGCAATATATCTACCTCAACCCAGACTTCCACCCCAACTGTAGCGCTGGAACGTTTTTCCCCACCGCGCTACGGCCAGGTCGCTGCCTCGGAAGCAATTGCCCGAGAATCACCGGACGTCTCCAGCCCCGAAACTGCGCGACTGCCCGCCGGGGCGACCGTCTCAGTCGTAGCGCACCAGGGGGACTGGGTCCAAATCGAAAGCCCTGATGTTCCCATCCGGCACCGGTTGGGTGCTGGCCCATCTCCTCGACATCCTGGAATCTCCACCTGTGCCTACCGACACGGCAACGCCATCGCTAACATTGTTGCCACCAGCAACGCCAACACCCACGTCAACGTTGTTGCCACTACCTACACCAACGGACACACCAGCGCCAACGGCATCGCCCACGCTGCTACCACCGGCAACGCCAACGCCAACGGCGAGACCGCCGACGGCAGAGCCCCCGCCGCCATAGCCGGCGCAACCGCCACCGGTGCAGCCGCCGCTCACGTCAGAGGGATAGGCAGAGTCTAATCTCAAACGTAACTGCTCAGGCTCTTCCCAAAACAGGAACAAATAGCACACGGATACACGCAGATGAAACGGATTCTCACGGATTTTTTATCCTTATCTGTGTACATCCGTATGATCCGTGTTGATCCGTGTTCTATTTATGACTGGCTGAGCAGTCACTCTCAAACTTGACAAATCGCCCACTTTCCGTTATAGTAATACAAGTCTCCCGCATCCTGCAGCGGGGGTGGAGGAGTAATCGTATCCCAATGCGACCCTGGCGCTTGACGCTCGCCATTGCTCTCTTGGCGGCGATAATAGTTCTCGCGTTCCCCTGTCCCGCTCTAGCGCAGAGCGGGAATCCCCCTGACGCATCTGCCCTTTCCCCCTACTGGAGCCCTGACGTCACCCGCTGGGAGCCCATCATCCTCCAGTACGCCCAGGAAAGGAATCTGGACCCGGACCTCATCGCCGCCGTGATCTGGAAGGAATCCATGGGCCGACCGACGGAGCACGGCCCAGCCGGGGCTGTCGGCTTGATGATGTTGATGCCGTTCCCCTGGCGGCCTAGCGCCGAGGAACTGGAGAATCCGTGGACGAACGTGCGCTGGGGCGCGCGCGCGCTCGCCCAAATCACCCGCGATGGGAACGGCGACCTGTACTATGCGCTGGCTGCCTACAACGGCTCGTGGGAGCAGATTCACCTGCGTGTCACGCGCCGCTACGCGGCCTCTGTGCTGGATCATTACGCCCGCGCTGTCGCTGTGCGTTATGGATTACCCGCCGAAGGCGAGTGGATCGCCATCTTCGCCATCGAAGGGGCACCCGGCCCCAACACCATCACCGTGCTCGGTCCCCATCGCCCACTGGCTCGCTACACCGAACGGGCCTGGATTCAGGCCGACATCCCCACCGCGCCGGCCGGCGTTCCTCCCCACACCACTGCTATCACCTTCGTGGACGAGCGGGGCGTCGAGTGTCGGGTGAATGTATGGCTAGTCGCAGAAGATGGCTGCCCGCTTGCATGCTCTGCACTGCAGCCTGGTTCCCCCTACCACCTTCTGGCCACAGGAACGCCGTATGATGTGCGAGGGGGGAGCTCCTCATCTACATCCCTAGAAGTGATACCCTAGGTAACTGCGTTCCAAAGCCCAAGCACAAACCCAACTATTGACGTCCCTCGGCCTTTGTGCTATCATATTCCTGACTCTGCTTTGCCATGTCTATCTGGAGGTGTGCTATGGTGAATCTGTTTCTGCGCTCGACGCTCGTGCTGGCCCTGCTGTTCGGCTTGCTGTTTGCCGTCGGGATGATGGCGGTTGCCTACTTCGATCTCTCGATCTGGGTAGCAGTCGCCTTCGCCCTCGGCACGCTGGCCCTCCAGTACCTCATTGGCCCCTACATCATCGAATGGATCTACAAGATTCGCTGGGTCGAGCCGGAAGGGGTGAGCCCAGAGTTGGCCCGCTTCATCGAAGAGACATGTGCCAGCCAGAAGCTTCCCCTCCCCCGCTTCGGCGTCATTGACGACGGCAATCCCAACGCCTTCACCTTCGGCCATTACCCCGGCGACGCCCGGCTGGTCGTGACGCGCGGGCTCCTGGAATTGCTGGGCCCGGACGAGGTGAACAGTGTCGTAGGCCACGAATTGGGCCACATCGCCCACTGGGACTTCGTGGTGATGACGGTGGCGGGCGCCGTGCCACTGCTACTATACCTCCTCGCCCGGTTCGCCTGGGGCGCGGGGCAGGGCCGCCAGCGGCGCGAGAAAGGCGGTGGGTATATCGCGCTGGTCGGCCTGATCGCCTACGTAGCCTACTTCGTCAGCCAATACATCGTGCTGCTTCTCTCGCGGGTGCGCGAGTACTACGCCGACCGCTTCTCGGGCGAGGTGACCGGGCGGCCCGATTCCCTGGCCCGCGCATTGGTCAAGATCGCCTACGGGCTGGCCAGCGCGCCACAGGAAGGCGTGAAGAAGGACGACACCCGCATGGTCGCTGGGCGTGCTTTCGGCATCTTTGACCCCCAGGTGGCCCAGGCGCTGGCACTGGCCGGGGCTGGCACGGGCGCGGTCTCGACCGGTGCGATGACCGATGCGATGAAGTGGGACCTGTGGAACCCATGGGCCAGATGGTACGAACTTTCCTCCTCCCATCCCCTGCCGGCCAAGCGTATCCGCGCCCTCGAAAAGCAGACCGAGGCATTGCACCAGATGCCCAGTTTCCGTTTCCGCGCCGAGCAGCCAGAGAGCTACTGGGACGAGTTCTTGGTGGACTTCGCAATAAACAGCCTGTCGGGAATCGGCTTCCTGGTGGGCGCGGGGGTCGCGGTGGCAGGAGTGCTGTCTGGACTGTCACTGGCCGGCGCGGGAGTAGGTCTCCTGACATGGGGAACCGCCTGGTGGCTCAAACGGCGCTTCGTCTACCCCCGCGACATGAGCCAGCCGCGCACGGTGGGCGAACTGGTGAGCGAGGTTAAGGTCAGCCGTGTGCGCGCCGTGCCCGGGACACTGCAGGGCCGCATCATCGGCAAAGGCATCCCCGGCCTGTACTGGAGCGAGGACCTGGTCCTGCAAGACCAATCCGGCTACATCGTGCTCGACTACCGGCAGCCAGCGCGGCTGTGGGAGACGCTGTTTGGATTGCTGCGAGTGGATAGCCTGGTCGGGGTGAAAGGGCAGGCCCGGGGTTGGTTCCGCCGTGCCCCCCGCCCACTCTTCGAGTTACGCGAACTGGAGTTAGAGGACGGCCAAGTCATCAAGACCTACGTCTACCCACTGGGCGAGTTCGCCAACTACGCCGTCCTGGCCCTGGGCGTGCTGGCGCTGGTGGCACAGGCAGCGGCGTTGGTAGTGTAGGTACTGCAATGGAACAGTTCAACCTTAGCCAACATGCTGATACATTGGAACAATACTTCGCCTCTCTGGATGGAGTGATGCTGGCATACCTGTTCGGGTCGCACGCACGGGGACAAGCCTGGCCACTCAGCGACGTGGACGTGGCCGTGCTGCTTGAGGGCCGCCCTGACGACGACCGTTGCTTCGATGCGCGGCTGGAGGTCATCGGCGGGCTGATGGACATACTGCACACCGACGATGTGGACGTGCTGATCCTAAATCAAGCCCCGCCGGCGTTGCGCTACGCCGTGTTGCGTGACGGCGTCTTGCTCTTCTGCCGTAACCGCCGGGCAATGATCAGATTTCGTGTGCGGGCGTTGAACGAGTATCTGGACTTCAAGCCGATCCTAAAGCGCCACGAACGCGCCATCTTGGAGAAAGCGCGGAAAGGAGAGTTGCTCAGTGGATACAACCCCTATCATAGAACGCTTGAGCGTTATCGCAAACTGTGTGAACGCTTTGCGGGAACTCCGCCCCCTGACGTATAATGAGTTTGCTCGCGAGCATATCCTTGTCGGCTCGGCGGAACGAGATTTCCAGATTGCGATCCAGGCCACACTCGATATCGGCAGCATAATCCTGGCCGACCAGGCGGTCATGGTGCCTCGTGGGTACAAGGACATCTTCCCCGAACTGGCCGAAATAGGCGTCCTGCCGCCCGACTTTGCGCAGAAACTGATCGGCATGGCCAAGTTCCGCAACGTGTTGGTGCATCTGTACCTGGAGGTGGACCTGAAGCGGGTCTACCGCTATTTGCAGGAGAACCTGGGCGACTTCGAAAACTTCGCCCGCTACGTGAGCGAGTGGTTGGATGCATACGCAGATGAAGAAAGCTGATCTCCTCATTCACTCCGCCACGCAGCTGTGCGTCGTCCCACCGCAGAATGGAGGCCCCCAGCGGGGACGCGCTCTGGGCGACCGTTCGGCTGAGCGCTCACGGCAAAGCCTGGGGCTCATCGAGAATGGAGCGGTGGCCTGCGCCGGCGGGCGCATCGTCGCCGTCGGTCCCACGACCGAGGTGCGCGCTACCTGGCAGGCCGCCGTTGAACTAGACTGTTCCGGCAAAGTCGTCTGCCCTGGCTTCGTGGACCCCCACACCCACGTCGTGTGGGCCGGTGACCGGGCCGCCGAGTTCGAGCAGCGCGTGCGTGGCGCAACCTACCTGGAGATTATGGCCGCTGGCGGCGGCATCATGTCCACCGTGCGCGCTACCCGTGCCGCAACCCTCGCACAACTGGTGGCCGAGACCCATCCGCGCCTGGATCGCATGTTGGCCCACGGCTCCACCACCGTCGAGGCCAAAACCGGCTACGGGCTCACCACGGCCGACGAACTGAAAATGCTCGAAGCCATCGCCATGCTGAACACCAACCACCCAATCACGCTCGTCCCTACCTTCCTGGGCGCTCATGCCGTCCCCTCCGAGTACAAGGACAACCCCGACGGCTACGTGGATCTGGTCGTGGAAGAAATGCTGCCAGCCGTCAAAGCCCAAAGCCCAAAGCCCAAGACCCAATTCTGTGATGTCTTCTGCGAAGAGGGGGCCTTCTCACTGGCCCAGACCCGCCGCATCTTCGAGGCTGCCCGTGCACTGGGGTTCGGGCTGAAAGTGCACGCCGACGAATTCAAACCGCTGGGCGGCACAGCGCTGGCGGTGGAACTGGGGGCCGTCTCGGCCGACCATCTGGTCTGCACGCCACCGGATGAGATCGAACTACTGGGCCGGTCGGACACGGTTGCAGTATCGCTGCCGCCCACGCCCTTCGGCCTGGCCCACCACGACTACACCCCCGCCCAGGCCATCCTCGACGCCGGTGGCATCCTCGCCCTGGCGACCGACTGTAACCCGGGCACCGCCTGGTGCGAATCGGTCCCCTTTGTCATCGCGCTGGCCTGCCGCTATCTGCGCCTCACCCCGGCCCAGGCACTCGTCGCGGCAACGCTCAACGGAGCCCACGCCGTCGGGCTGGGAAACAAGGTGGGCAGCCTTACAGTGGGGCGCGCCGCCGACATCCTGGTGCTCGACCTACCCGACTATCGTCACCTGGGTTACCGCTTCGGCACCAATCCGGTCGAGACAGTCGTCAAGGCCGGGCGGATCGTGGTTGGATAAGCAATGAGGGCGCTCACCATCCACTTCCTTGGCACCTCCGCCGCCCGCCCCATCCCCCGCTGGGGTTGCACCTGCCCTCAGTGCACCGCCGCCCAGACAGACCCCCGCGCCCGGCGTACCCGCTCTGCTACCCTGGTCAACGGCACCTTGCTGGTGGACGCCGGCCCGGACATCTACGCCCAATTGCGAACTCTCCCCTACGAAGACCTGGCCCGCATTGACCACATCATCATCACCCACCCCCACGCCGACCACTACCTGGGACTGGACGACCTGGCAGCGCTCCGCCGCATCTCCCGACTCCCCATCCTCCCCATCTACGCCCTACCTGACTGTTGGGACCGCATCCGGGGTGGCTTCCGCCACCTCATCGCCGCCGAGGTCAGCGAGTACGACCGGCGGCCTTTCGCCCGGCGCGAAATGCGCCTGAATGAGCCGCTCCATCTCCCCGAGGGCCTGTGCGTGACTCCCCTGGACACCCACCACACCCAGCCCTTCACGACTGCCGGCCTTTTGATCGAGCGGAAGGGTGTGCGCGTCTTCTACGCCCCTGACTTCCACCACACCGAGCCGGCCCTGGTGCGCCCTCTGGACTTGTTGATCCTCGACGGTTCTTTCATCACCCGCGAGCAGATGGACGCCCGCTATACGCCGCTGCTTGAGGAAGGCCAGGGTCGTCATCTGCCCATCGTCGAGGAAGCCCGATGGGCAGAGGAGACCAGCGCCCGACGGGTCATCTTCACCCACATCGGCCACCTGCGGCGCACGCCGGAGGAAGTGCTGGCCCTGTTGCCCGATAGTGGATTCGCGTTGGCATACGATGGCTTGACGGTTGAGTTGTGACTTTGCATCGGTGATGCTCTGGTGTACAATAGCGCTGGCTAGCAGCCTGTCGGAGAGCCCCCCCGAGGGACTGGAGTCGAGGCTCTAGCCGGAGAAAAGGCGGCAATTTCCGGCCAAAACCAGCTAAAGCCTGGACTCCGGAACGCCTCTCCGACAAACTGCTATCGGATCGCCTACACCATTGATGAGAACGAGGCTCTGGTCATAGTCCTGGTCATCGGCAAGCGAAGTGGTGACGCTATCTACAGGACGCTGAAGAGACGATTCGGCTAGCAAAGCGATATCCATCTGTTGAGAGGAGGACCAAAATGCTGAAAGCAGGACTTATCGGTGCAGGAGTTGGTTTCGTGCTGGCGATTATCGCCGCGTTGATCACACCCCTTTGTAATCCTTGTGTGGCGCTGCTGTTGGGACTCGGCATCGGCGCACTGGCCGCTGTGTGGGAGCGCCCGGCCACGTCGGGAGCCAGCGCCGGTGAAGGTGCCAAGGGCGGTGCCATCGCCGCCGTGGGGAACCTGGTGGGACAGATGATCGGCGCTGTCGCCAACGGTCTCATCGTCGGGCCGAGAGGTGTGGCCGAAATCTATCGTCAATTTGACATCCAGATACCGCTTACCCCCCAGTATTACTGGATTTTAAATCTTGGCGGCAACTGCCTCTGCGCCGTGGTGAACGTCGCATTGGGAGCCGCGCTGGGCGCTGTAGGCGGCCTGCTGTGGTATCAAATCACCGGAAAGAGCCAGCCACCCGCCGGGCCATTCGAAGGGGCATAACGCTTCAGCGAAAAAGGGGCGACGCACCTCCCACAAGGAACTGTAGAGTGTCGGAAAAGCCATCACTCTCTCGTCCACCGGGCCAGCAGCAGGCGGTCCGTGAACTGTTCCGCAACCGCGACTTCAAATTGCTCTGGGCTGGACAATTGCTCTCCCAGATTGGCGATCAGTGCCTGCTGATCGCAGCGATCACACTCATCTCCAACCTCTCCAGGTCGCCGCTGGCGTTGCTTATCCCCGCCATCTCGATGGCTATCCCACAACTCGTCTTTGGGCTGGTAGGCGGGGTAATGGCCGATCGTTGGAACCGCAAACTGGCGATGATCGGATCCGACGTGTTGCGCGGGCTCATTGTCCTCTGTGTCCTTCTCGTCAACAGCGTTCAGCACCTCTGGATCCTCTACCTCACGGCAGCAGGGCTGACCCTGGTGGGCGCCTTTTTCTACCCGGCACGCAATGCGGTCATCCCCAACATCGTGCCGGCGGGCCTTCTCCTGGCGGCCAACGGCCTGATCCAGGGCAGTTACATCATCGCCCTGATCGTGGGTCCGACCATCGCCGGTGCAGCGGTCGAGTTGTGGATGCCGTCGGCCATCATCTTCGACAGCATTACGTTCTTCGCCTCCGCCATCGTCATCGCCATGATGAACATCCCTGCAACGACACCGGACCAGACACGCACAGCCGGGGAAAACAGCGTCTGGGAGGACATGAAGGCCGGCCTCAACTTCATCCTCCAAAACTGGGCCTTGAGCCAGGTGTTGGTCATCACGGCCATCGCCACGTTGGGGATCGGGGCGATTGTGCTGCTGGCCATCCCCCATCTAAAAGCACAGGTGGGGGCAGGTGGCCTGGAGTATGGGTTCGCGATGAGCATGCTGGGCCTGGGCTCTGTGCTGGGCGGGCTGATGGTTAATCGGCTCTCACGACGGCTTTCGACGAGCACCATCGTGGGAGGGATGCTGATCCTGGCAGGGATAGCCATCGTCGTCTTTGCCTTTGCACCGAACTACATCGTCGTATTGATGAGCATCACCGTCATCGGTGCGTGTGTCGTGATGGCCCGTGGGGCGCTGGATACAATCTCACAGGCACTCTCACCTGACGCGGTGCGGGGGCGGGTGCAGTCAGCGGTCAACCTGCTCGTCGTCGCAGCCACCGCTATGGCTGAAGGCCTCTCGGCCCTACTCGGCTCTCTGATCGGGGTGCAGACTGTCTTTGTGGCGGCTGGGGTCGTGACGGCGCTGGCGGGCTTGACAGCCGTCTTCGTTCTGCGCGGGGCGGCCCGGCTGGTGAGGCAAGTTACTGTGACATAAGGGAGGAGACAATGAACTTTCGCGGCAAACACGCTATCATCACCGGCGGATCGAGCGGCATCGGCAAAGCGACGGCTAGACTGCTGGTGCAGCGCGGGGCCAACGTGGCCATCATCGCCCGCCGGCAGTCATTGCTCGACGCGGCGCTGCAAGAATTCGAGGCCGTGCGGGTGGACCAGACCCAGGTCTTCCAGGCTTTCTCCGCCGATCTCTCCGACTGGGAGCAGGCACAGGCCGCCGTCAGTGCCGTCACTGCGGATGGGCGCACGCCCGACGTCCTGATCAATGCGGCGGGTTTAGCCCATCCCGGCTACTTCGAGGAACTGCCGATTGAGATCTTTTGCCAGACTATGGAGATAGACTTTTTCGGTACACTCTACCCCTGCAAACTGGTCGCGCCGCTGATGATCGAGCGACACAGCGGGCACATCGTCAATTTCTCCTCAGTAGCCGGATTCCTGGGTGTCTTCGGCTACACCGCCTACGGCGCAGCCAAGTTCGCCATCCGCGGCTTCTCCGACGCGCTGCGTGCGGAACTTAAGCCCCACAGAGTGCATGTCTCCGTTGTCTTCCCACCCGATACCGACACGCCGCAACTCCACTACGAGGAGCCACTCAAGCCACTGGAGACCAGGCGTATCGCCGGTAGCGCCGGACTGCTGAAGCCGGAGCAGGTGGCACAGGCCGTGATCAGGGGCATTGAAAAGAACCGCTACATCATCACGCCTGGTTTCGAGAGCACGTTCTACTTCTGGCTCACCAATCCTGCCTTCGGCTTCGTCCGCTGGTACATGGACAGGGTCATCGCCGGGGCGCGCAAGGAAAGGGAAGGGGGAAAGTCCAAAGGAGGGAAATAATGAACGTCACTCAACGCCCAACAGGGTTCACGGTCACGGCGGTGTTGCTGCTGCTCACCGCCGTCGGTACGCTCGTCTTCTGGATTGCTTTCTTCGCTGACTACGAGGCACAGCGGGAATGTTACCTGGCACAGGAGTGTAACTGCTGGTTTCTCTGGGAGCGTTCCTTCCCGGCAGCCGATGCGTGGACGGTCGTGCTCTGTGTTCTGGGAGCCATTGGCCTATGGCGTATGCGCCCGGCAGGGCTGCTCTGCACGCTGGCCGCCGGCGGGGCGCTGGTCTTCCTGGGCCTGATTGACGCGCTCTTTTTCCTGCAAAACGGCCTCTACTGGCCGCTGAACGGCGACGTGGCGGTTGAACTCTTCATCCACGTGTGGACTGTCGCCCTCGGCCTCTCCGCCATCGCCTGCGTCTGGCCCAGGCGCGACTATCTACTCCGGTAGCACGGCCAATCCTGCCACGCTCTTGGTCAGCGATTTCTCTCTCCACG
>Ga0209121_10002006_pt1 | contig 21002 bp, 18 predicted proteins | sample Cruoilmetagenom3_FD_187292 | JGI IMG/M metagenome (GOLD analysis project Ga0209121, IMG submission 187292) | Oil polluted marine microbial communities from Coal Oil Point, Santa Barbara, California, USA - Sample 3 (SPAdes) (version 2) | ecosystem: Environmental > Aquatic > Marine > Oil seeps ...
CTGCGCTCGGCGATCCCCGAAGGGACAGTGCTGGAGGACGTGCAGGTGGGCCCCCCTCCCCGTCCTGAGGAGGGGCCGGGGGAGGGGTACACGACCTTCACCGTGCGACTGGTGCTGCCAGCCGAAGCGCTAATCGGACTGGACGGGATGGCCGTCGAGGAGATGGTCGAACAGGTGGCGGCGACGCTGGAGCCATTAGGCTGGCGCGACCTGCGTGTGGAGGCACTCGACCCGGCCACGCACGAATTCCGCTCTCTGGCCGATTTTCTCCCGCCCCTGCCCGCCCCGCGCAAGGAAATGGTCCTGAGCGGGGAAGAGCGGCCCGCTGTGTCGCCGCTGGCGGTGCTCCCCTCCCCGCTTCGGGGAGGGGCCGGGGGAGAGGTGGCCGGCGCGCTCAGCGGCAAGACCGTCTACGTCAACGCAGGGCACGGTTGGCAGTGGAACGGCTATGCCTGGCGCACGCAGCGCCCGCCGTATCCCAACCCGCCCTACGACCGAGGTCCCATCATTGAGGACCACAACAACGCCGAAGCGGTGAACCAGTATCTGCTGCAATACCTGCGGAACGCCGGCGCGCAGGTCATCACGGCTCGGGAGCGGGATATGAACGGGGCCGGGGTGGTAGTGGACAACGACGATCCCGGCCCTGGCACCGGGTACTCCGAGACCGGTGCCTGGACGACGGCTACCATCACGGGGACGGGCTACGCGGGCACCGGCTACCGCTATGTCACTACAGTGGTCGGCACCCCGACCGCCACCACTGTCTGGACCGCTACCCTCCCCGCCGATGGTCGCTACGCCGTCTACGCCTGGTACCGGCAGGTATATACCCATACTCCTGATGCCCATTATACCGTCCACCATGCCGGAGGGGCCACCGAGGTCATCATCAACCAGCAAATCCACGGAAACACCTGGCGTTACATCGGGACCTACGGCTTCCGGGGTGGGGAGGAGGCCAGGGTTGTTCTGACCAACCAGTCCGCGGCGACCGGTTATGTAGTCATCGCCGACGCGGTGCGCTTCGGCGGCGGCACCTTCGACGACCTGACCGGCATCGAGACAGCGGCTACGTATCCACCAGACAAACCCTGGTGGGAGGTGGCCGCCTACTACTACGTCCAGTGGATGGGAATGGATCAGCCGCCTGGCGACGTGACCGCCCGGCCTATCTACGCCCGCTGGGAACACGCCGGCACCGGAGAGGATGCAGTCTACGTATCCTGGCACACTAATGGCCGCAGCGGCTACCAGTGGGTCGTCAACGGCACGGTCAGTTTCATCCACAGCGGCGAGGGCAAGCCGGTCACCGAGGGCAGTGCTGCCTTGCGGGATGCAGTGCACAACGAACTGATGCACGACATCCGCGCTGGCTGGGACGCGGGCTGGGTGGACCTGGGCGAGCGCAGCCGGAACCTGGGCGAGTTGCGGGAGTTGTGGGACGATGTTCCAACAGTTCGTATGCCCGGCACGCTGGTTGAACTGGCCTACCACGACCACCCCACCGACACCGATGCGCTCAAGGAACCGCGCTTCAACCAACTGGCCGCCCGCGCCTTCTACCAGGGCATCGTCAAGTACTTCGAGCAGCGGGACGGCCTGGACCTGACGCTTCTCCCGGAACTGCCGACCCACTTGCAAGTGGTCAACGCCGGTGCAGGACAGGTGGCGGTGCGTTGGCAGCCGCCGCCGACCGACACGGTGGACTTGCTCGGCGACCAGGCTACCGGCTACCGGGTCTACACCAGCACCGACGGCCTGGGCTGGTCAGATGGGGTGGTGGTGGCGACGACCGTCTACACCCTCACCGGTCTCTCGCCGGAGCAACTGCTCTTCGTGCGGGTCACCGCCACCAATGACGGCGGCGAGTCCTTCCCCACCGAGACGCTGGCGGCTCGTGTGGGGGACGCCGCCGCGGTGCTCTTGGTCAACGGCTTCGACCGGCTCAACAGCACGATGCTGGTGCCCGAAACCGACCCGGTGGAGGGGTACAACCTGCGCATGTTCCTCGGCCAGATGAACCGGTACGACTATGTGATCCAGCACGGGGAGGTCATCTCCTACCCCTTCGATAGCGCCAGCAACGAGGCGGTGCGGGACGGATCGGTCCATCTGAGTGACTACGTGCTGGTGGATTGGATCCTGGGGGAGGAGTCGGCCCCGGATGAGACGTTGGACGCGACGGAGCGGGCGCTGCTGGCGGAGTTCCTGGGTGATGGCGGGGCGCTGTTCCTGAGCGGCACGGAGGTGGGCTACCACCTGGACGACCAGGGAGCCGACCCCGATTTCTACAACACTTGCTTGCGGGCCGACTATGCTGGAGACGACGCGGAGACCTACGAGGTCGCCCCGGCCACCGGCTCCATCTTCGAGGGGCTGGATGCATTCCGCTTCGACGCGCCGGAGATGTACGACGCCGACTACCCGGACCAACTGACACCGGTCAACGGCTCTGCGGCGGCGTTGGTCTACCAGGGTGGGGCGGGGGGCACGGCGGCGGTGCAGTACGCCGATGGCTGCGAGCGGCTCGTGTATTTCGGCTTCCCCTTCGAGACGATCCGGCCCGAGGCGCGGCCCGTGGTGATGGCCCAGGTGCTAGATTTCCTGGACCTGTGCCTGCCCGTGCACACGAAGATCACCGCCCCGGCCGACGGCAGTGCCCATAATACTGTGCCGCCTTTCGAGGGGAGCGCCGGGGCACCAGACGCGGTGGTCCAGCGGGTGGAGGTGCAGATCGAGCGTGCCAGCGATGGGCACTACTGGATGGGGAGCGAGTGGGTGACGGAGACGATCTGGGTGACGGCGACAGGGACGCTCACGTGGTTCTATGCGCTCCCGTTATCGCTGAACGACAGTGATTACTACCTGCGTGCCCGCGCGTGGATGACGGATGAGGTTGATCTGTCGCTCGCTGAGGTCGTCTTCACTTATGATACGATTTCACCCACCAATACCGTCCTCATCACGCCGACGGGCGGGATCACCATCGCCACTTTGCCGGGGGTGACCCTGCTGTGGGAGATGGTTGCACCGGACGGTGGATCGTCTTTGGCCTACGTGATAGAACTGGACGGGCAGCCCTACACGACCACCCAGTCGCCATACACGGTCCCCTCCATCGCTGATGGACCGCACACCTGGGGGGTGCAGGTTTTCGACGCGGCGGGGAATCGGTCGGGGTGGACCAGGGATGCCTTCTTTGTCAGACGGTACCATTGCTGGTTGCTGCTGGTGATGCGCAATTTCGAGCGTACTCAGGTACCTACACTGGTGAACGGTGGCTTTGAGACGGACGAGGGCTGGGTGCTTAACTATCTGGCGATCTACGACACCAGTCAGGTTCACTCTGGTGCGCATAGCGCGCGGGTGGGCATTCCGCCGGGGGAGCCAGGGGACGATACCTACTCCTCGGTGGCCCAGACGGTAGTGCTGCCTGCGGGGAGCGGGGCTGCCCTGCGGTTGTGGGTTTACCCCATCGGCGAGGAGAACGACTCCGGCGACTGGCATTACGTGGGACTGCGAGATCAGTTGGGGGTTTACCACGCCGTGGATCACTGGCGATCTGACGCGCGGGCCTGGGAGCAGCGGGAGTACGACTTGAGTGCGTACCTGGACCAGACGGTGACCCTCTACATCGGCACGCGGAACGACGGAGACGATGACACGGCTGCACTGTACGTGGACGATGTGGTATTGGAGGTCTGCCCGTGAGGGCCGGGTTCCTGCGAGGAGGTTAGCAGAGGTGAGAGGAGGCCGAGATGGGCAGCGACAATTGGACAGAGGAAACGATTCCCAGTCGCCGCGTGGAGCCAGACTACAGCGAGGCAGAAGATCGTGCCTCGTCGGGCTTGAACGCCGCGCCCGCCTACGTGTGGCTCCTGGGACTCACCGCGCTGCTGCTGGCGTTGGCGGTGTGTGGCCTGTGGGCACTGTACCTGCTGCGCAGTAGGGTGGCCCTCAGCGGTCCTACTCCCACGCCCATCATCTGGACGCCGACGCCCGCCGCCAACCCGACTCCTTTGCCCACCGAGACGGCCGAGCCCGTCCCGACTGTCTCGCCCGGCATCGCCATTGGGCACTACGTGCGGGTGGCGGGCACGGGGGGACACGGCCTCAACCTGCGCTCGGGACCCGGTGAGAACTACACCCGTATGGACGTCGCGCTTGAGGGGGAGGTTTTCATCGTCGTGGATGGGCCGATGCCATCCGGCGGCTCTGAGTGGTGGAATATCCGCGACCTGGAGAACGAGGAACGGGAGTGGTGGGCGGTGGGGAACTTTCTGGAGCCGGTCGAGCATCCATAGGGAATGACAAATGACAAATGACAAATGACAAATGAACAAATGAACAAATGAGCAAAATGATGCGTGCCTTCCTCGTCACTCCCACGACGCGACATGTCGCTGAATGTGAGAACGCTGTTGTCTTGCGGGGCAACCTGGAGACCGAGGCTTATTCTCACTGTCAGGTCAGGGATGGTATCTGCTATGAGTCGGCCGAGGATCTGTGTATCGGCCTGCTGGCAGCGGCCAGAGGGGAAAGTTCGCTCTCTTTGGTTCACTCGTGAGGGTGGAAGTATGGATGCCGAACAGCGTATCGAGAATGTGCGGGACCAATTGCGTTATCACGACTATCGCTACTACGTGCTGAACGATCCCATCGTCAGCGACGCCGAATACGATGCGCTGATGGACGAACTGCGGGCGCTGGAGGCAGCGCACCCAGAACTGATCACACCTGACTCGCCGACTCAGCGGGTGGGGCCGCAGCCGGCTGAGGGATTTGTCAAGGTGGAGCATCCTGCTCCCATTCTTAGCCTGGACAAGGGTACCAGCGGTGAGGAAATCCACGCCTGGTGGGAACGGGTGAGCAAGTTTCTCTCGCCCGACGCGCCACCGCCTGCCTGGGTGGTCGAGCCCAAACTGGACGGGCTGACGGTCGTGCTGCACTACGAAGACGGCCTCTTTGTCCTGGGAGCGACGCGAGGGGATGGGTACGTTGGCGAGGACGTGACGACTAACCTGCGCACGGTGCGCGCCCTCCCGCTGCGCATCCCGGTCGGAAACCCTTGGGGTTTTCCGAAACCCCAAGGGTTTAGGAGGGGCCCCCACCGCCTGGTCGTGCGCGGCGAGGCGATTATGCTGATTGAGGAGTTTGAGGCCTTGAACCGCCAGCAGGCTGAGGCGGGGGAGAAACTCTTCGCCAACCCGCGTAATGCCACGGCCGGCTCCCTGCGCCAACTCGACCCGCGCGTCACTGCCGCCCGCCCCATTAGTCTGCTCTGCTACGCCATCGTCGAGGCCGATGGGCCTGCCCTGAGTGGTGCCGAAGGGCCTGTGCCACCTACCCAGTGGGGGACGCTGGCCTACCTGCGGGAGTTGGGCTTCCCCGTCTCGGAGCACATCGCCCGCTTCGAGTCGCTGGACGATGTGATTGCATACTGCGAGGGCTGGATCGGGAGGCGGGATACGGCTCCTTACGAACTGGATGGTCTAGTGATCAAGGTAGATGACCTGGCGATGCGGGCGGCGATGGGCGTGGTGGGGCGAGCGCCACGAGGAGCGGTCGCCTTCAAGTTCCCCGGCCGGGAGGCGACGACGAAAGTGCTGGGCATCGGCGTCAACGTGGGGCGCACCGGCGCGCTGACCCCGTTCGCTTATTTGGAGCCTGTACGTCTGGGTGGTGTGACTATCCGCAAGGCCACACTGCACAATTTCGATGACTTGCGGCGCAAGGACATCCGCGTCGGCGATCGGGTCATCATCAAGCGCGCTGGCGACGTGATTCCTTACGTCGTCGGGCCGGTGGTAGCGGCGCGCACGGGGACTGAGAGGGTCTACCAGGTGCCGGAGGTCTGCCCATCCTGCGGCGAGCCGGTTGTCTCACCGGAGGGCGAGGTGGCGGTCTACTGCATCAACGTTGCCTGCCCGGAGCAGCGCGTGCGGTGCGTGGGGTACTTCGCGGCCGTGATGGACATTGAGGGGCTAGGCGAGCAGACGGCGCAACTTCTGGTGGAGCGCGGTCTGGTGCAGGACGCCGCCGACTTATACTATCTCAAGCGGGAGGATCTGCTGCCGTTGGAGGGCTTCGCCGAAAAGAGCACGGACAATCTGCTGGCTGCTATCGAGGCCAGCAAGGAGCGGCCGTTGGCGCAGGTCATCGCCGCGCTGGGCATCCGGGGCGTGGGCGGCACCGTGGCACAGTTGCTGGCGCAGCATTATCGTTCGCTGGATGAACTGGCGGCGGCCAGCCGCGAGGAACTGGAGGGTATCGAGGGGTTGGGACCGCACACGGCAGGGGCTATCGTGGAGTGGTTTGCCCATCCCCGCAATCGAGAGTTCGTCGAGAAGCTGCGCCGGGCAGGGGTGAAACTGGAGCAGGAGGCTCCTGCCGTGCCAGCAGAGGGGCCGCTGGAAGGCCTGACCTTCGTCATCACCGGGATTCTCTCGCGCTCTCGGCAGGAGGTGGCAGGGATGATTGAGCGGTGTGGCGGGAAGGTCACCGGCAGCGTCACCAGCAAGACGGATTACCTGGTGGTGGGGGAAGCGCCCGGTGGCACCAAGTACCGCAAGGCGCAACAACTGGACGTGCCGATGATTGACGAGGCGAGATTGCTGGAAATGATCGGTCAGGAGCATGACAGCACGGTGGGGGGAGGGCAGGTGTCGTTGTCACTGGAGTGAACTCTGCTTGGGCGAGTCGGCGGCTCCGCTCTGGAGCCGCCTTGTCTTTGGCGTATCCTAAGGCGCGAATTGTGTTATAATCTATGAATCTTCATCTAGAGGAATAGCTAGAGTGAATCCGATCCAAAAACGTATTGATGAAATGAATCGTCGAGTGACCGAGATTCAGAGGAATGGGCACTATTTCTACTTGCAGCCCATTTCTGAACTGGATGGGGCCTGGGTCACGGTCAACGGGCGGCGCATGCTCCTATTCGCTGGCTACGGCTACCTGGGCCTGCTGGGCCATCCGAAGATTACAGCGGCGGCGCAGGAGGCGCTGGCTCGCTACGGGACAGGTACCCACGGCGTCCGCATCCTGGCCGGCACGCTGCCGCTGCACGATGAACTGGAGCAGACCATCGCCCGCTTCAAGAAGGCCGAGGCGGCCATCGTCTATTCCAGCGGCTACGTCACCAACCTGGCGACGGTGTCAGCGCTCGTGATGGGCCGCAACGACGTCGTTATCTGCGACAAGTATAACCACGCCAGCATCGTGGATGGCTGTCTGCTCAGCCGCGCCAGGTTCGTTCGCTTCCGCCACAACGACATGGCCGACCTGGAGCGGCGCTTGCAGCAGGCCGACCCCGACGCCGGCAAACTGGTCGTCGTGGACGCCATCTTCAGCATGGATGGCGACATCATCAACTTGCCGGAGGTCAGCCGGCTGTGCCGCGAGTACGACACACTGTTGATGGTGGACGAGGCTCACAGCGTGGGCGTGCTGGGCGAGACGGGCCACGGCATCGAGGAGCACTTCGGGCTCGAAAACTCCATTGACCTGTACATGGGCACGCTCTCCAAGCCTATCCCCAGCGTCGGTGGCTACGTGGCGGGGAAGCAGGATGTAATCACCTACCTGAAACACGTGGCGCGGGCATTCGTCTTCTCGGCCTCGCTGCCCCCGGCCCAGGTTGCTGCCGCCAAAGCGTCGTTCGAGGTGATCGAGGAGGAACCGTGGCGCGTGAAGACACTCCAGCACAACGTCGAACTTTTCCTGGGCGGGCTCAGGGCACGAGGCTTCAACACGCTCAATAGCGAGACGCCTGTCGTGCCCATCATCTGCGGCGAGGACGAGCGAGCGTTTCAGATGACGAAGTTATGCCAGGAGGAGGACATCTTTGTGCTGCCGGTGGTCTCCCCCGCCGTGCCGGTCGGGCTGGCGCGGCTGCGGGCCAATGTGACGGCGGCTCACTCGGAGGAGGACATCGCCTACGCGCTGGACGTCTTCGAGCGGGCAGGCAAGGCGGTAGGAGTCATCTGAATGAACAATGAAGCAATGAGTAAATGAGTAGATGAGTGAATGGCAAACGAGGCGTGGCAATGTCTGAAAGGGGAGTGTCAGGCGGGGATGCTTGGTCGGATAACTGCGTAAAGCATATCGAAATCAGACCAGGCCAGTAGAAAGTAGTCGCGTGGGACAGCCTGGGGTGTGTCGGGGAAGGCAGGGTCGTTCATTGTGAGGTACGTTGAGCCAGGTGGTGGGCACGGTCGGCAATCTCCTGCAGGCGTTCGGGGTTGGTCAGCACTATACCGGTCTCGACGTCTACGTCTAGCGTTCCGACTTCTCCTACGGGCCCGGTGTCCGGGTAGGCGAGTATGACAGGAACGCGCCATCGGATGCGATCGCCGACAAGCAGTGATGGCTCGCCGCCGTAGAGCAGATTGCCGATTTCGCTGATGACCACCCTGCTGACGCGCCGCTGGGCCATCGTCGCCGTCACGTTGATCTGGGCGGACAGGTGGATGTCTACCTGGAGAAGCCCTGTGCGGGGCAAGGGTAGGCTTTCCAGTTGAACACTCGTCACGTCTCTCATTCTCTCTTACCTCCGGTGCATTATATTATACCCGTATCTGATGGGAAGGGCAAACCGGGACGAAATGACTGCTGTGGTTTTGTTGAAGCGTAAGCGCGCCAGACCGGTGTTGCAGCGCCACCCCTGGATCTTCTCCGGCGCGATTGAGCGCATCGAGGGGGAGGTGGCGGATGGCAACGTGGTTGAGGTGCGCGATGCGGGCCGCAACTGGCTGGCGCGGGGTTACCTCAATCGGCGCTCCCAGATCGTGGTGCGGTTGCTGACCTGGCGGCAGGATGAGCCGGTGGATGAGACTTTCTGGCGGCGGCTGCTGGAGCGAGCAATCGCCGCCCGCCAGGCGCTCGCCGACGACCCGACCACCACTGCCTACCGGCTCGTGCACGCCGAGTCGGACTACCTGCCGGGGCTGATCGTGGATCGGTACGGGGAGTGGCTGGTGGTCCAGTTTCTGACGCTGGGAGTCGAGCGGTGGAAGGATGAGTTGGTCGGCTTGTTGGTTGGTTTGGTGGACGGCGTGCGAGGCGTGTATGAGCGCTCCGACGTGGAGGTGCGGGCGAAGGAGGGGCTGGAGCAGCGCACGGGTTCGCTGTGGGGGGAGGAGCCGCCGGAGTTGGTGGAGATCATGGAGAACGATCATCGTTTCCTGGTGGACGTCCGGCAGGGCCACAAGACGGGTTTCTACCTGGACCAACGGGAGAACCGGGCGCGGCTGCCCGCTTTTTGTGATGGGGCGGAGGTGCTTGATGCCTTCGCTTACAGCGGGGGGTTCGGCGTCTACGCGGCGGCGGGTGGCCCGGCGCGGGTGACGCTGGTCGAAAGTTCGGCTCCGGCACTGGATCTGGCGCGGCGCAATTTCGCGCTTGTGGGGCAGACTTTCCAGTCTGTCAATGGCTTCGAGCGTCGCAGCGTTGAGTACGTGGAGGGGGATGTCTTTGGCGTCTTGCGCGGCTACCGCGCTCAGGGCCGCAAGTTCGACGTCGTCGTCCTCGACCCGCCGAAGTTCGCCCGCAGCGGACGGGATGTGGAACGGGCGGCACGAGCCTACAAAGACGTCAACCTGCTGGCCTTCCAGTTGCTCCGGCCGGGCGGGCTGCTGTTCACCTGCTCCTGCTCAGGCGCGATCTCCGCCGATCTATTCCAGAAGGTCGTCTTCGGCGCGGCTGTGGACGCGGAGCGGGAGGCGCAGATCATCGGCTACCTGGCGCAAGGGGCCGACCATCCCGTGGCGCTCACCTTCCCGGAGGGGGCGTACTTGAAGGGGCTGATCTGCCGAGTGTGGTAGCAGATTGTAGGAAGGAGAGTATGGCTGACGAGAGACGGTGGGAGGTGGGCGCGGCTGGGGCGGTGGTGCACGAGGAGCGGGTGCTCATGGTGCGGCATACCTACGGGGAAGGGAAGGGGTGTTGGGTGCTGCCGGGCGGCCACGCCACCCACGGCGAGCGGCTCGACGAGACCGCCGTGCGCGAGGTGCAGGAGGAGACGGGCGTCGAGGCTGAGGTGGTGGATGTGATCGGCTTACGCACGCGGTACACGGAGCGGGGTGGGGCGGTGTTCGTGCTCTTTCGGATGCGGCCTCTCAAGGGTGACCTCGTGCCTGATGGGGTGGAAGTAGATCAGGTAGCCTACTTTACGGCTGATGAGATCGCTATGATGGACGACGACAAACTTTTCCCTGTCTCCCGCAATGCGGTCCGGGCGGCTCTGAGCGGGGGCGATGGTCTGTCGGAGGACAAGCGCTTTCCGGAAAGAGGTGAGACGTACCGGGGCTTTTTGCTAAAGTGGGAGTAGTCCTTTGTCCTACAGTCCCAATTCCATCCCGTCGTAGGCCACGAGCACGTCGTGGGGGGCAAAGTAGCGCACCAGTTCGTCGTGAGGAGGGTTGCTCTGGTGGGAGAAGTGGAACGCCACGAAGCGGGCATCCCCGGTCAGCCACTTCTCGCGGACAAAGCGCTGGTGGGCTTTCAGAAAACTCTCCGCGTTGTGGTGTTCTCCCCAGCGGGGGGCGTGGCCCATCGTCTCCTCCATCAACACGGCGTCGAAGGGGGCTTCCCGCGCCACGAGACGCCAGGCCCGCTCCGAAAGCGGCCCCGAGTCGGTGGCGTAGAACAACTTGTGTCTGCCGTCGCCGATGATGTAGAGCAGCGCCGCTTGGTCCCCGTGGTGGGTGGCGGGCAGGGCGGTGATCTGATACTGCCCACTTTGCCAGCGCTGTCCGGCCCGCACCGTCTCTAGTGATAGCGCACCCTTTTCCGCCAACATAGGCCAGTGATAGTCGCGCCGCAGCGCACGGGTGACCGGCCCCGGTCCAAAGATGCGCAGCGGCGTGATGGGCGTGGGGCGGAAATCAGGCCCGCGCCAGGCCAGGTTGCTGGGCAGGAGGTGGTCTGAGTGAACGTGCGTCACCAGCAGTGTCTCCAGGCGGCTCAGTCGCACGCCGAATCGCTGCGTCGCCGCGATCAGGTCAGGGCCACAATCGAACAACAGATCGTCGTTGACCAGTGTGGCCGTCCGCATGCGCACGTTGCGCCCGCCAGCCTGCCGCGCGTGGGTGCAGGTGGGACATTCACAGAAGGGGGAGGGGATGCCTTCGGCTGCTGCTGTACCCAGGAATAGAATCTTCATAGTTCACGTCGCAGTGGGGTCGGGATGCCGGGCTTCCAGGCTCACTTTAGCACGTTTCAGCAGGCGTGTCAAGGGTAGCGGGGTTAGCAGTCAGCACCGGTGCTCTGCAGTACCCGGATGACCGCCTGGGCGATTCTCCCGATGCTCACCGGACGGGGCAGGTAAGCGGCGAGATGCTCACGTAGCGGGTCAAATGACGCCCGATGAAGCGCGCTCACACTAAGCACCAGCGGCGTGTCTGGCAGCGTGTCCATCAGACGTTCCACATCTTCACGGGTCATCTGTTGACCGGCGTCCACGACCAGCAACACGGGATGGATTCCCACGATCCTGACGAGGCCGAGTGCCTCGTTCACTCCTGGTGCCGACACAACGTTGCAGCCGGACGTTTCGCCCAGGTGTGCTGCCAGTAGCGCACGAGTCTGCCAATTGGCGGAGATCACCAGGATGGGGCCCGCAGGTGCAGTAGCCATCGTTGCCATCAAGTATAGCACTGTTGGAGAGGGGCTGCAAGCGTGAAGTTGGCCGTTAGCAGTTAGCGATTGGTCTTTGGGCTTTGGGCTTTGTCATTTGGGCTTTGTCATTGGTCATTGTCGTTGCTTGCATTTGTGCCACCTGCGAGTATAATGAGTAGATAATCTCGTGGAGGGGTTGAACGGGTTGATGTTGCGGGGGCTATTCAAGAAAGTTGTCGGCGATTCCAATCAACGCGAGATCGCTCGGCTACAGCAGAAAGTGGTCGAGCGCGTCAACGTGCTCGAGCCAGAGTTCGAGGCGCTGGACGACGCTCAACTGCGGGCCAAGACCGATGAGTTCCGCCAGCGCCTGGCGCACGGCGAGACGCTCGACGACGTTCTGGCAGAGGCGTTCGCGGCTGTGCGTGAGGCGGCCAAGCGCACCATCGGCCTGCGCCACTACGACGTGCAACTGATCGGTGGCGTTCTCCTTCACCAGGGGAAGATCGCCGAGATGAAGACTGGCGAGGGAAAAACGCTCGTCGCCACGCTGCCGCTCTATCTCAACGCGCTGAAGGGGAAGGGCATCCACTTGGTCACGGTAAACGACTACCTGGCCCGGCGCGATGGCGGCTGGATGGGACCGGTGTTCGAGGCCCTGGGGATTAGTGTGGGATTGGTGATCCCTCAGTTCTTTGGTGTCTACGACTCCAGTTATGTTGACCCTGCCAGCAGCCTAGAAGACGAGCGATTGGTCCATTGGCGGCCGGTTCGACGACAAGAGGCGTATCAGGCAGATATTACCTACGGCACCAACAACGAGTTTGGCTTCGACTACCTGCGCGATAACATGGTACGTGACCTGAGCCAATGCGTGCAGCAGGAACTCCATTACGCCATCATTGACGAGGTGGATAACGTCCTCATTGATGAGGCGCGCACGCCGCTCATCATCTCCGGCCCGGCTGAGGAATCTTCGGAACTCTACCGCCGCTTCGCCGACATCGTGCGCCGGCTGCGTCCCAGCAGTCCCGAGAGCGTCGAACGGGAGGAGCCGGATGGTGACTACGTGCTGGAGGAAAGGACGCAGATCGTCACGCTGACGGAGCAGGGGGGGGAGCGCGTCGAGCGGACGCTCCCGGAGATCGGGAGGGGGGAGAGTCTCTACGATCCTAAGCACGCCCACATGCTGCCCTACCTCGACAACGCGCTGCGCGCCCACGTCGCCTACAAACGCGACAAGGATTACATCGTCAGGGATGGCCAGGTCATCATCGTGGATGAGTTCACCGGCCGTCTGTTGCACGGCCGGCGTTACTCCGAGGGGTTGCACCAGGCGATTGAGGCTAAAGAGGGTGTGGCGGTGCGGCGCGAGAGCCTGACCTACGCCACCGTCACTTTCCAGAACTACTTCCGCATGTATGAGAAACTGGCAGGGATGACGGGTACCGCTGCCTCCGAGGCCGAGGAGTTCCAGAAGATCTACGATCTGGACGTAGTCGTGCTTCCCACCAACGTTGAGTACCGTGCCACTTATGGTGATCTGACTACCCATCAGCGGCGCGTAGACGAGGTCGAGGAGGTCACCTTCGCCGGGGTGCTGAATCCTCTCTCCCTCGCAGGGGGAGCTGGGGGCTCTCCCCCCCTCGCAGGGGGAGCTGGGGGCTCTCCCCCCCTCGCAGGGGGGGCTGGGGGCTCTCCCCCCCTCGTAGGGGGGGTTGGGGGGGGGGTGACGGTGACCACCTACGAGCCATCCGATGGGAACGGGCAGCGATACTTTGCACGGCTTGACCTGCCGGACGTGATCTACATGACCGAACAGACCAAGTTCCGGGCTGTGGTGGACGCGATCGAATCGTTGCACAAGGCAGGCCGGCCAGTGCTCGTGGGCACCATCGCTATCGAGACCTCAGAGCTGCTCTCGAAACTGCTCAAGCGGCGAGACATTCCCCACCAGGTGCTCAACGGCAAGCACCATGAGCAGGAGGCGGTGATCATTGCCCAGGCAGGCAGTCCTGGCACGGTGACCATTGCCACCAACATGGCTGGCCGTGGTGTGGACATTGTGCTTGGAGGTAGCCCGGAGGGCCTGACGGCGAAGTTGTTGGAGCAGCGTTTCAAGGAGATAGCAGAGAAGTTTGCCAATGCCGTAGTCAACGGTCAAGAGGAACAGGCACTGAAGATCGTAGAGGGCGTGCCGGGGTTCTCATCGGGCTCTGTGGAACTGGCCAAGACATTGCAGGCCGAATACGAGTCTTATGATGAGATGACCAAATCACAGCAGCGTCTGGCCCGCTTCATCGCTGATTGCCTGATTGGAGAAGGAGTGGTCGCGAGGAAGTATTACGGCCCGGTCGTTGGCATAGCCATGTCGACTCTGCGTGAGGATTGGGTTGCCGCGCTGGACGGCGTCCGGCTGCCGGAGGGTCTCTCTCAGCGTATCATTGGCGAGGTACAGCGTGTCCGTGCTAAATACGAAGCACCGGGTACCAAGATGGCCTACGTTGCCAATGGTCTGTTTAGCCACTACTATATGGCGATGTCAGCGCTGGTTCGCGTAGTGCTCCAGGGTAAGCAGGAACAAGCGTTGATGTTGGTCGAGCAGTGTCCTGAACTCAACGAGAAGTTGATTGCCGAGATTGCGCGCATCAGGGAGCAGTGTGAACAAGACAAGCGACGTGTGCGTGCTTCAGGTGGTCTGCACGTGATTGGTACCGAGCGGCACGAAGCACGCCGTATTGGTAACCAGTTACGTGGGCGGAGTGCACGCCAGGGGGACCCTGGCTCCTCTCGCTTCTACATCTCACTGGAAGATGAGTTAATGCGCCGCTTTGGCGGCGAGCGAGTGCAGAATCTGATGGGCAGGTTCGGCGTGGATGATGACATGCCCCTCCAGCATTCCTTGCTCGATAAGACTATCGAGTCGGCGCAGACGCGAGTGGAAGGGTACAACTTCGATATCCGCAAACACGTCCTGGAGTACGACGATGTGGTCAGCAAGCAGCGTGAGGTCATCTATGCCCAACGGCGGGAAGTGCTCAGCCAGCCCAGCCTGCGCAACCAGGTGCTGCGGATGGTGCGAGAGGAGATCAGCCGGCTGGTGGCGATTCACATGCCTGGTCCGGATCGGGAAGACTGGGACCTCCGTGGGCTGTATAAGGAACTGCGCAGTTTCTTGCCGCTGACGCCGGATGCGGGGTTCATCGGATGGGCCAGGCTGACACCTGATGAGGTCGAAACGAAGTTACACGAACTGGCGGAGTCGGCCTACGACGAGCTGAGCCAGAGGCTGGCTGGACAGTTGTTCGACCAGGCGCAAAAGGAGAATATGACTCTTGAGGACCTGGCTGGCAGCGCCGACCCACTGCGGCGGCTTATCTATGAGCGTATTCTCGACCATCTTGACACGAGTCCCGGTACTGACCTTCTGGGCACTCCGCTTCGCAAGTTGCCCCCGCAGGTCAAGAGCGAGGTCGAGGCTGGGTTTGCGGATGGCCTCCGGCTGCATCGCGAGCGGCAGTTGATGCTCCGGGCGGTGGATAGTCTTTGGGTGCGCCATCTTACGGACCTGGAGGCATTGCGCGAGGGCATTGGGCTGCGAGCCTACGGGCAGCAAAACCCGCTGGTGGCTTACCGCAAGGAAGCGCACGAGATGTATGAGGCCTTGCTTGCCAGTGTTCAGCAGATGATCGCCCGGTCTATCTACCTTGTGCCGCGGCCAGTTGTCCCTCAACAGCGGCGCCAGCAGCCGCGAAAGGCGCGTTCCGGGCAACCAGCTCGTGCTGCACCCAATGAATTGCCGGGGCGCAACGACCCTTGCTGGTGTGGCAGTGGCCTGAAGTACAAGAATTGCCACATGCGCCTGGATCGGGAGAGACGACGGGGAATGGTGACGGCCCCTCCGCCTCGCACATCTCCTGGCAAGAAAAAAGGCCGAGGCAGAGTGAGGCGCAGATAGAGGAGGATACTATGGAGGAAAGGGAACTTGACCTGGCGGGTCGCCTTATGGCTGATATGGACCCTCGATTGCTTGAGTTCCTGCAGGCGAAGATTACCTCCTTCGTCAAGTGGGATCTGATCAACTTCTTCCACGATAATCCACATACGACGGACACGGCTGACAACATTTCCCGCTATGCCGGTCGCAATGTCGAGACGATTCGCACCGAACTGGCCGAATTGGCACGGGATGGAGTGTTGGAGGAAACTCAACTGGGTGGTATGACCGTCTACTCGCTGGCCTCGGACCGTCGGATCAGGGAATTGCTGGAACAGTTCGTGGAGGCGTCAGATGACCGGCAATTTCGGGTCAAGGCGATCTACCACATCATCCGAGGGACGCGGTGATGAATGGTAATGTGGGCACGAAGCGGATGGGGTGGGTGTGAGGAGGAGCTCATGGAACGAGTGAAGACAGGCATACCGGGCCTGGATGAGATGCTAGGCGGTGGTCTTCTGTCCCAGACTGCCAATCTGGTTGAAGGTGCGCCAGGCACGGGCAAGACGACGCTGGGGATGCAGTTTATCTACCACGGCATAGTGGCCTGCGGAGAGCCGGGGCTGATATTGACCTTTGAGGAGTTCCCGCAGCAGTACTACCGTGATGCGGCCAGTTTCGGGTGGGACTTCCGCCAGATGGAGCGGGAGGGGAAACTGCGTGTGGTGATGAGTAGCCCAGAGGTCACCAAGGCTGACCTGGAACAGGTCGGCGGACGAATCGAGAGGCTGGTACGGGAGATAGGTGCCAAGCGGATCCTGGTAGACAGCCTTTCGCACTTTGAGCGTATCAGTGAAGAACCGGTACGCTTGCGAGGCATCGTCTACGGATTTGTCAACTCGCTGAAGCGTGAGGGTCTGACAGCCGTGTTGACACGAGAGAACCTGGCGCTGCTAGGTGAGGCCGAAGGAACGGATGATGCCATTGCTTTTCTGGTTGACGCCTACGTTCTTCTCCGTTACGTCGAGATCGAGAGTGCTATGCGCAAGGCACTCCTGGTTCTCAAGATGCGAGGCAGCAACCACGACAAAGGCATCCGTCAGTTCGGGATCACTTCCCGTGGCATTGAGGTCCGCGCGCCATTCGAGGGGCGGGAAGGGATTATGAGCGGTAGTCCCCGGCGGATGGTCGACTCGTTCGTGCAGGCATTTGTACGGCGTTAATGGAGGCTAGTTCCTATGGAGGTAATCGAATACGCATTGGCTATCTATTCGTGGGTTGTCATCGGGATGCTGGTCGTTATTCTGTGGCGCATCGCGTATTTCTATGAGAAGACCTCGGGTCAGCGCGTGGGCTGCTACTTTTTCTTTCTCCCGCTATTGCTGCTGGCAGCCGGTGCGATCTGGTACCTCGTGCGCGATGGAAGATTCACCGGAGTGCCTGCCGCCGACATACTCCTGTTTAGCGGTGGTATCTCGCTCTGGCTGCTTGGCAACCGCTTGCAGGGATTGATGACCGGAGAACGACGATGATTGTTATTACTACACCTCTAGCGCCTATAGGGTTGCTGTCCATCGCCTACCTGAGTTTTCTCTTTGCCAACCTCAGCCGGCGACTAAGTGCAGTGACGAAGATGAAAGACTATCATCACTGGTTTATAGTGGCCAGTGGCTTTGTCACTCTGGCGGCGCTGAGCCAGGCGATCCGGGGCACTGCGGACCTTGCGTGCCAACTTACACTGCCTGTTTTGCTGGAGCCCTGGTTTGCGCTGGTGAGTTTCCACATCCCTCTGGCCGTAGGCATGACCATTGATCTCGTGCTCGTGTGGTACTACTGGGGATGGATTCTGAAGGAAAAGGTCAAGTGAGATGAGATGCTGATGGCGTCGTGATCACTGCACGGGACATCCTGCACGGAACAATGAACACTATGGACAACCTGACAACACACAGTGAAGGAGAGCGCTCGGAAGCAGTGGCTGGCCTGCGTGCCCAACTACACGCACTGCCGAAGGTAGATCTGCATCGTCACCTGGAAGGCTCCCTGCGGCTCCAGACCCTGGCCGATATTGCCCGGGAGCACGGGATTGACCTGCCCAGTTACGACATTGAGCGCTTGCGGCTTTTCGTAACGGTGACGGACGAGGAGCCGGATTTCCATCGCTTTCTTGAGAAGTTTCGCCTCTTGCGACGTTTCTACCCCACCCAAGCGGCTGTGGAGCGAGTGGCGTATGAGGCAGTGGCTGACGCGGCAGCCGACAACATCAAATACCTTGAACTGCGCTTCAATCCGGTCGCGCTGGCCCGGGCGCAGGGGTTCTCATTCAATGAGGTGACTACCTGGGTATGCGGCGCTGTCGCCAGAGCCCAGCGTGATTGTGGGGTTCGCACTAACCTGATCCTGCAGATTGGCCGGGATGAGGACCTGGATACGGCGTCGCGGATTGCCGATGTCGCGTTGGCTCACCGTGGCGATGGCGTCGTCGGTCTGGACCTGGCTGGCGACGAGGCGAGGTATCCAGCCCGTTGCTTTGCCAAGGTCTTCCAGCGGGCGCGGCAGGAGGGGTTAGGTGTGACGGTGCATGCTGGGGAGGTTGGAGGGGCCGAGAACGTCCGGGAGGCTATCGAACTGCTGGGAGCGCAACGCATTGGGCACGGCGTGCGCATGATCGAAAACTCGCAGGTCGTGCAGTTGGCCCGCGAGCGGAATGTGACGTTTGAGGTTTGTCCGACCAGTAACCTGCAGACCGGCGTCGTGCGCTGTTTTTGGCAGCACCCCTTGCCTGATCTGCTGGCCCTTGGCCTGCGTGTGACGATCAACACCGATGATCCCAGTATCAGCGACACGACGCTCACAGATGAGTGTCTGGTCGTGATGCTGGCGATGGGAGTGACACTGAAGCAGATCAAGCGCACTACTATGATGGCCGTCGAGGGTTCATTCCAACCACCGGGCGAGCGGAAGCGGTTGGTAGAGTGGTTCCGTGGAGAATTGGGATTGCAATGATGAAACTCATTCGTGACCAGATCGCGGCGTTGATTACCGCGGGATTGAGGGCTGCGCAGGAAGATGGCGCGCTGCCGGAGTTCGAGATACCGGCAGTCGTCGTAGATCGCTCGCGCCGGCCCGGTCACGGCGATTATGGTTCGCCGGTCTGCCTGCGACTGTCCCGAGATGCGCGCATGCCCCCCCGCGAGATCGCTACACAGGTGGTCGAGCATCTCCCGCTGGCTCCGTTTGTGGGCCAGGTCGAAGTGGCCGGACCTGGGTACATCAACGTCACGCTGGATGCGTCCTGGCTGGCGGCGCAGGTGGAGGTGATTTTGGACGCGGGGGAGACCTTCGGCAACCTGGAGATCGGTCTAGGCCAGAAGTATCAGGTTGAGTTTGTGAGCGCCAATCCCACTGGCCCCATTCACGTCGGCGGTGTCCGCAACGCGGTCATCGGCGATGCCCTGGCCAGCGTGCTGGCGGCAGCAGGCTTCGAAGTTGAGCGGGAGTACTACGTCAATGACGCCGGTTCCCAGGTGCGGATGTTCGGGGAAAGCATCTACGCCCGCTATGCCCAGGCCCTGGGCCAGGACGAGCCGTTCCCGGAGAAAGGTTATCACGGCCATTATGTTGTTGAGATGGGGCAGCAGATGGCCCGCCAGTACGGCGATCGGTATCTCGACCTGCCCCGCAGAGAGGCCGTGCGCTCTCTGGGGGAGGAGGGCATAGCGCGCGTCATTAGCGAGGCACGGCAGAACCTGGCGGCCCTGAGAGTAGAGTTCGACATCTGGTTCCACGAGAAAAGCCTGCGTGAATCCGGGCTGCTTGAGCGTGTCATTCAGATGCTACGGGACAGAGGGCACATCGTCGAACGCGACGGTGCGGTCTGGTTCACCTCTCCTGATCTGGATGCGGACGCGGTCGTGATCCGCTCCTTCCAGGTCATACCGGAGCCGGACGAGCGGTCCACCTACCTTGCCTCTGACATCGCCTACGTGTGGAACAAACTGGTCGAGCGTGGCTTCGACGTGGCGATCTATGTTTGGGGGGCGGATCACCACGGCGACGTGCCCCGGGTGAAAGCGGCGGCGAAGGCGTTGGGGCTCGACCCTGGGCGGGTGGTGGTTATCCTCTACCAGATGGTCAACCTGAAGCGGGGTGGCGAGGATGTGCGCATGTCAACGCGCAGGGGGGAATTCGTCACGCTGCGCGAATTACTCGACGAGGTCGGCGCGGACCCGATTCGCTTTATGCTCCTCACACGCACGGTTGATGCGACGATGGACTTCGATCTGGAACTGGCGGTCGAGCAGTCGGAGAAGAACCCGGTGTACTACGTCCAATACGCCCACGCCCGTATCTCCAGCATACTACGCTACGCCGCTGACCTGGGGTGGGACCTGGAGGCCCCGGGTGATGTCTCACTGCTGACTCACGAGAGCGAACTGGCGCTGATCCGCAAGATGCTGGAGTTGCAGGAGGTCGTGGCGCTGGCAGCAACGCAATTGGCCCCGCACCACCTGACCTTTTATGCGCACGACCTGGCTGCAGATTTCCACGCCTTCTACCGCGACTGTCGCGTCGTCGCCTCAGAGGAGCCAGAGCGAACCCAGGCGCGCCTGATGCTGGTGCGGGCGGCCGGGCTGACGCTGGCGCGGGCATTGGGATTGCTGGGGGTGACCGCGCCAGAGCGGATGTGAACTGGATGCTGGATACTGGATACTGGATACTGGATGCTGGTGGTTGGGAGGTTGATGCATTGCAGGAGGCGGCATAGCCAATGGGATTGAAGCCGGATCACTGGATCCGCGAGATGGCGTTGGAGCAGCGGATGATCGAGCCGTTCGTGGATGGGCAGGTGCGTGATGGCGTCATTTCTTATGGGCTCTCATCTTATGGTTACGACATCCGCGTGGCCGATGAGTTCAAGATCTTCACCCCTGGTCTGGGGGACCTGACTGTCGTGAATCCTAAGCGGTTCGATACACGGGCGATGGTGGATTTCGAGGGGGCTGTCTGTGTGATCCCTCCCAATTCCTTCGCCCTGGGACGCTCGGTGGAGTATTTCCGCGTCCCCCGCAGTGTCCTCTGCATCTGCCTGGGCAAGTCCACCTATGCCCGCTGCGGCATCATCGTCAATATAACCCCCTTTGAGCCGGAGTGGCAGGGATACGTCACGCTGGAAATCAGCAACACCACGCCCCTGCCGGCCAAGATCTACGCCGGTGAGGGTATCGCCCAGGTGCTCTTCTTTGAAGCAGATGAGGAGTGCGAGGTCTCTTACGCCGATAGGAAAGGGAGGTATCAGCGGCAGCAGTCCATTGTCCTGCCCCGGCTGTGACATTGACGGGTCTGTGATTCTTGGTTATAATGAACCCGTGGGCGGTTAGCTCAGTTGGTCAGAGCGTCTGGTTTACACCCAGAAGGTCACAGGTTCGAGTCCTGTACCGCCCAC
>Ga0209121_10002007_pt1 | contig 20999 bp, 19 predicted proteins | sample Cruoilmetagenom3_FD_187292 | JGI IMG/M metagenome (GOLD analysis project Ga0209121, IMG submission 187292) | Oil polluted marine microbial communities from Coal Oil Point, Santa Barbara, California, USA - Sample 3 (SPAdes) (version 2) | ecosystem: Environmental > Aquatic > Marine > Oil seeps ...
CTACAACCTAGGAAGACTTACCTGGTTCGTTTATAGATCTTGCCGGGTTTCAATTCTGCCGTCAATTCATTGTAATGAGCATCCAATATCCGAACATTGTCCAATCCTTGCAATTGTAAATAAATACAGGCTACCGTTGCACGTGTAGCTGATGAACAAAAAGTTGCTACTAGTTTTCCGTCAGGTATTTCTTTCCATCGTTCCGGTAGTTCATCTATTGGAATGTGAAGCGCAAAAGGCAAGGCTAAGTAAGTAACCTCTTCAGATGAACGAATATCCATTAAAACGACATCCTCAGTCTGCTGGCGTTCAAAAAACTGTGCTGGGGATATTTTATGTTGGGCGGTTCCCCAATAACTCAAATCCAGTTGTTTCATCCATTGATCAAAATATTTGTTGGGCATATTTCTCCTTATTTATTAACTGGGCGAATAACATAATTAAGGTAAAGTCTCATATAGTTGTGTAAATTATTCATACGATTTATCAGCTATTGGAAAAATCATTGATCTCTTCTTAAAGTGCTGTTAACATCTTGACAAAACTTCAAAACTTATTTATAGTAGTGTTCAGAACACATGATGACTAGAACAGTTGCTTACTAATGATTGATTCCAGTAAAATCACGCCCATCCATAGAAAAGATGTAACATCAGGGGTTATTGATAGTGTATTAAAGATGATTTCCGATGGGAATTTAGACCTCGGTGATAAACTTCCCCCCCAGAGAACATTAGCTAAAATGATGAATGTGAGTATGGCGTCCCTTCGGGAGGCTTTATACTCACTACAGGCAATAGGTGTGTTGGAAATGCGCCATGGCACAGGCACTTTTATATCCAGTAATACGATCAATCCGGGTGAAAAAATTGTCGAGTTGAGTATGCTTCTTGGCCACTTAGATATCAAGAAGTTTTTTGAAGCTCGAGAAGTCATTGAAATTGGTCTTGCAGCGCTAGCTGCGGAACAATCCACAGATGATCAAATTGATAAGCTTTTTCACATCCTTGATGAACAAAAGGTGGCGTTTGAACTCAAAAATGAAGAGCATTTGCATAATTTAGATTTAGCCTTTCACCAGCAATTGGCCGATATGGCAAATAACAAAATCCTCTCCCAGATCAATGATATCTTGATGAAGAACCTTGACAAGTTGTTCAGAATATTGCCCTTGTCCAGAAGCGGATGGACACTGCATAGGAAGGTAGCCGAGGCGATCCGAGATGGTTCATCCTCGGATGCATCTCTTGCAATGAAAGAATTAATTCAATTTTCTTATGCAAAATACTTGCCCTATATTGAAAAATACGACTATTCACAAATGGTTACATGAATAAATATATTTTATTGGACCCATAGAAGAGAAGGATATCAGGTGAAAAAAGTTTTAGTCAACAAACCCATACATGAAGACGCACTTGAAAGATTATCTCAAGAAGTAGAAGTGCTACCCAATTTCACCGCATCAAGAGAAGACATATTAAATGTTTTACCTGAAGTCCAGGGAATTATTCTTTGTGCCGGCTTTAAAATGTTTGCAGAAGAGATGGACATCGCCAAGAAAATAGAAGTGATTGGACGACACGGTGTCGGACTCGATATTGTTGACGTTGCTGAGGCAACAAAGCGAAACATTCCTGTCGTGTTCACGCCTTATGGCCCAACAGAATCCACCGCAGAACATTCCCTTATGTTGATGCTTGCAGTTACCAGGAAAGTCGTTTATTTAGACCGTGAAGTACGTTCAGGAAATTTCCACGTCAGGGACCATGTTGTAGGGTTTGAGTTGTTCGATGGTAAATTGGGGATTGTCGGTTTTGGTCACATTGGTCAACGTTTAGCTGAAATGTGCCGAAAGGCTCTGAATATGACCGTCTATGTTTATGATCCCTTTTTTGATAAAGAGGTAATAGAGGCTCAAGGTGCCCAAAAATGCGAAACGCTGCATGACTTGATGGTTAAAGCCAATATTGTAAGCTTGCACATCCCATCAACGGATAGCACACGTGGATTGATAGACAAAGATGCACTCAACGCACTGGGTCCAGATGGCTTCTTGATCAATACCTCACGTGGTGCGGTCGTTGAGGAAGGGGCGTTAATCCACGCCTTGCAGAATGGAATTATAGCTGGTGCGGGTTTGGATGTGTTTGATCCTGAACCGCCCCAAAAGAATAGTCCATTGTTTGATTTAGAAAATGTGGTCCTCACACCACACCTGGCAAGTTTTACAGATCAGGGTAGGCGACGGATGGGACTGATGGTCGTGGAGGATGTCATTAAAGTGTTGAAAGGTGAATCCCCAAAATATTGCGCTAATTCTGATATGATTATTCAATCCAACTAATCACAGGAGAAATAAATATCATGGATCCCAATCCTTTACGAATTAAACTGGAAAACGGAGAAACGATCTACGGAACGATGACTCAGGATTCCAGATCTCCGTCAATATCATTAATCATGGAGCAGGCAGGCTGTGACTTTTTATTCTTTGATATGGAGCATGGTCCAATTGATCTTGGTACGGTTACTGACATGGTTAAGGTAGCACGGTTGACCAAAGTGGTTCCTCTTGTACGAGTTCCAAATGATGAATACCACTTAATGGCACGGGTTTTAGATGCCGGTGCAATGGGAATTATGGTCCCTCGCATTGAAACCAAAGAACAGGTACAGAGAATAATTGAAAACACCCATTACCCACCCGTTGGTGTTAGGGGTTGTTCTGTTCCAAAAGGACATAATAATTTCTTGCCTCAAGATGTATGGGAATTCACTGAACAATCCAATCGCGAAACCATGATTATCTTACAGATTGAACGTCAAAAAGCGATTGAAAACATTGAAGATTTAGTATCCGTTGAAGGCGTAGATGCTGTCGTGCTGGGTCCAAACGATTTATGCTTAAGCATGGGGATTCGGGAAAAAGATTACTTATCAGCTCTTGAACCTGCGATTCAAACTGTATTAGATGCCGCCAAGAAACATAATGTCCCCTGCGGAATTCATATTGGTAACATCGATTGGCTGATCGAATGGCAGAAACGCGGCATGAGAATAATAGCTTATTCAAACGATATTGTTTTCCTTCGGAATGGTGCCAAAGCTGGAATAACGAAATTACGTGATGCCAATCGTTAACACGTTCAAATTGGATAAAATTATTTTTATTTTTGATAAGGATAATTTCTAATAGCATTCATTATTTTGAAAGGAGGATCCAGGGAAATTCGGTTCAGTCCTTACCGTAAGTGGTTGTATAGATGTCGATAAAACAGAAGGTTATAAGGAGATATTCAAAATGAAAAAGGTTAGATTATTGATAGTAGGTCTATTGATTGCAATGCTGGTTCTTGGCGCATGCGCGCCAACCGAAACTGAAGAACCGGTTGCAGAAGAACCTGAAGTCGAAGAACCCGAGGTTGAAGAACCTGAAGTTGAAGAGCCGGAGGTTGAAGAACCGGAGGTTGAAGAACCTGAAGAAGAGGAGCCAGTCGTTGAAGAAACCGAGGAAGAGGAAGTGGTGGAAGAAACACCAAAAATCGCGCTGGTTCCTGCCGGTCGCGTTGGCAAGGAAGGCTTCATGTTCTTATCCGGACAGGGTTATAAACAGGCTGTTGCTGAATTTGGCTTTGAGGAAAGAATCCTAGAGAGTGAAGTCGCAGAGGAATGGGAACGCAATGTCCGTACTGCAGCGCAAGATGGGTATGAACTGATCGTGGGTGTCGGTAATACAATGTCTGATGCTATTGCTAATGTTGCACCCGATTTTCCTGACACAATGTTTGCCCTGGTCGATGGGAATCCCGGACTGGACAACACAGTCGGCCTGATTGCACAGGAACAGGAAGGTTCATTCTTAGCAGGTGCTTTAGCCGCAATGATGACCACCGAAACAAGCCTGGAAAATATAAATGAAGACAAAGTCATCGGCTTCGTAGGTGGGATGGAAGTTCCCAGTGTTGTTCGCTGGTTCAGCGGTTTTGAGCAAGGTGCCAAATATATTGACCCTGATATTCAGGTTCAGATTTCTTATGTTGGCTCCTTCAACGATCCTGCAAAAGCCAAAGAACTTGCCTTGGCTATGCTCCAGGGGCAGAATGTCGACATTGTGATGTCTGTGGCAGGCTCACCTGGCGATGTTGGCGTGTTTGAAGCCGTGGAAGAAACCGGACTATATGGTATTGGCGCTGATGTTGATTGGGACGATCAGGTACCAGGTCATATCCTGACCTCTGTGCTGAAGAAAACTGATGTTGAAGTATATGATGTCATTGCCCGTTACCTCGATGGAAAGCTTGAGGCGGGTGAGGTCTGGTACGGTGTTGAAACTGGTGTGATGGATATCACAGATATGGCGAATATGGGTGATGCCATTCCACAAACCGTACTCGACAAGATTGATGAGATCAAGGCTGGAATTTCCTCCGGCGAGATCGTCGTTGAGCGACCTCAGTAGTTGATTAACTAGTCAGAATGGGCCTTTTTCTATCATAGAAACAATATTCATTGACGCTAGAAAAAGGCCCTTCTCTTTGTCATTATAAAATTTTTATAGATTGGTGATCGCCTATGGTAGAAGCATTATCCGTTAAAAACATCACAAAGACATTTCCTGGGGTAGTAGCAAATGACAATGTCAGCCTTTCGATAGAAAAAGGGACGATTCGTGCCATTGTTGGTGAAAATGGTGCAGGAAAAACAACTTTGATGAATATCATTTATGGCTTATACCATCCAGATTCAGGCCAGATATTTATTGATAGGCAGGAGGTTACTTTCCTAAGCCCTAGGGATGCGATCGCTAAGGGTATTGGTATGGTTCATCAGCATTTCAAACTAGTCCCCTCTTATACACTTGCTCAAAATATTGCCCTCGGGGTTGAACCCCGAAAAGGGATTTTAATTAATGAAACAGCCCTAAATAACAATGTACAGGAAATCGCACAGAAATATGGTTTTAATATCAATGAAAAAGAAGTCACTGCAAACGTCTCTGTTGGTGAACAACAGCGTGCAGAAATTTTAAAAGCACTGTATCGAGGCGTTGAGATTCTTGTACTCGACGAACCAACAGCTGTTCTAACGGATATTGAAACTAAAGAATTATTCGTGATGCTCCGAAATTTAGTTAAACAAGGGATCACCATCCTATTCATCAGTCACAAACTCAGGGAGGTTGTTGAAATTTCTGATGATATTTCCGTTATGCGCGCAGGAAAACTCGTCGGAACAGTTAAGCGATCAGCAACCAATGAACGCCAGCTTGCTGAAATGATGGTTGGTCGCGAAACCATAGGCGGACGCATAAGAAAACAATCTCAAAAAGGGCAGCTCGTCATGGATATCAAAGACCTCAGCGTTTGTGATAATCGCGACCTGAAAGCCGTTAATAATGTCAGTCTGGACCTTTATTGTGGTGAAATCGTTGGCGGTGCTGGCGTGGACGGTAATGGGCAGGAAGAGTTTGTTGAAGCACTTCTGGGATTAAGGGATATTTCTACAGGAAAAATTCGTATTGACGGTCAAGAAGTCCAGGATCTTTCAACCAGGAAAATTCGTGAATCAGGGGTTGCTTATATCCCATCTGATCGTTACCGTTCAGGTGTAGCAATCGATGCATCAATTTGGGAGAATATGGTCCCCGGAGAGTATTATGTGAAACCCTATTCAAATGGTTTATCACTGGTGATGCCTGAGATTATTCAGATGTCGGATAATCTAATTAAGAAATTTAATGTGTCAACACCTGGCATTGAAATTAAAACCGGAAATTTGTCAGGCGGAAATATTCAAAGAGTCATTGCTGCACGTGAACTTGGGCTTGAAAAAGCCAAAGTGGTCATTGCATCACAACCAACTCGAGGAATTGATATTGCGGGAACAGAAGCAATTCGCCAAATGCTGGTGGATTATGCGAATCGTGGCGCAGCAGTCTTGGTCATTTCAGCAGACTTAGATGAGATTTTAGCGTTGAGCGACCGTATCGTTGTTTTTTATGAAGGTCTAGTCATAGATGCTGGATATTATGATAAAGATATTCGTCAGCGTGTTGGGTGGTTGATGACTTCGGGGAAGGATCATGGTGTTGAAGAAGGAACTCATGAACAAAAAGCAAAATAATCACGCATGGAGAGAAAAACTCACAAATATATTAGCGCAGTTCGCAAATTATTTGTTGATATTAATCATTGCCCTTGTTATTGGCGCACTTGTGATGTACTTATCTGGAAGAGATCCCATATCAGCTTATGGCGCACTGTGGGAAGGTGCTTTTGGTAATGGCTATCGATTTGCTGATACATTGGACCGGTCAACAATCATGATATTGGCAGGTATTGCTGGCAGCATTGCTTTTCGAACAAACATCATTAATCTTGGACTGGAAGGTCAGCTGTATATCGGAGCTTTTACGGCTGCCTGGGTTGGTTTCACATTTACAAATCTCCCGAGTATTGTGCATATTCCCCTATGTATCATCGCTGGAATTTTGGGTGGGGCTTTGTGGACACTGCCAGTTCTTTATCTAAAATTACGTTGGAAAATTCCAGAACTTGTACCCACATTGATGTTGAATTATATCGCGATCCGTCTGACGGATTATTTGATAGCTTTCCCCTTTAGGGATCCCACCGCTCCGATGGCGGGTTCCCCGCTTGTTGCAGCATCCGCTCGTTTGCCTAAGTTAATAAAGGGATCAACCATCAATATCGGATTTATCATCGCCATCGTGTTGATCTTCATCTCATACTGGTTCATTTTCAAGACCAAAGTTGGCTACGAGATGCGGATGGTTGGATTAAATCAAGATTTCGCTGCTGCTGCTGGATTGCCTGTTAAAAAAAGTATCATCCTGGCCATGCTCATGAGCGGCGGCATCATAGGATTGGGCGGAGCTTTGATGATCCTGGGCTTCTTTGGCAGGTTCCTGGGCGGATTTTCCTCGGGTTACGGCTGGGACGGATTCATGATCGCCATTGTTGCGCAAAATCATCCTTTTGCGGTTTTCCCCGCGGCGTTATTTTTCGGCGCCCTTGCCAACGGCGCACTGACAATGCAATCCGTAACAGGGGTGCCCCAAGCTGTTGTTGCAATGGTCAAAGGAACACTGGTTCTCTTTGTGACCGTAAAAATTTTCCTTGAAAATATTAGAAAGGGTCTCAAGAAATGGGTAATGTAGACCTGAGAAGTATCCTCACAATCGCGTTATTTGCCTCCGCTTTGCGGATGGCAACACCAATCATTTTTGCCACAATGGGCGGAATATTTTCGAGTCACACCGGTATTTTCAATGTTGGGTTGGAAGGTATGATGCTGATTGGTTCATTTTTTGCGGTCTACGGCAGTGTTCAAACAGGCAGCGCTTACGGCGGTTTACTTTACGCCATTATTGCCTGCCTTGTGGTCAGCCTCTTGTTTGCGGTTTTACATCTAGAATTGAAGGCTAATCCCATCATAGTTGGTCTTGCTTTGAATATTTTTGCGGTTGGAATGACCAACTATCTGCTCACGGCATTGCTGGAAGTCTACGGTGTTTATAAAACTGATTTGATAGTGGGTTTCAATGAGTTGGAGATCCCCCTGATCAATCAAATTCCAATCCTCGGCAAATTAATCAGCGGTCATTTCCCACTGGTTTATTTTTCATTTGTGAGTGTGTACATCGTTTATCTGATTCTTTATAAAACACCCTTTGGTTTTCACCTCAGAGCTGTCGGCGAAAAGATCGATGCAGCTGAATCCATTGGCGTAAACACAAAAAAGATGAAATACTACGGTCTGCTGGTAAGTGGGTTGTTTTGCGCCTTTGGCGGGACCTTCTTATCATTGTCGTACCTGACTCTGTTTTCTGAAGAAATGACAGCAGGACGGGGATGGTTAGCATTGGCTGCAATTAATTTTGGCAGGATGCGACCGGTACCAAGCTTGATGGCTTGCCTTGTATTTGGTTTTGCTGATGCACTTGCTGTGAGACTCCAGCAGTTTGGCTTGCCGTCACAGGTTGTTTTGATGCTGCCGTATATCATGACAGTTATTGTTTTATTTATTTCTGCAATCATTGCTGAGCGCAGGAAGAAGTCCTCACTCAAAAAAGGTGAGGAAGATGTCGAATTTTCACCCAGCTAAAAATCATCGGAATATGATTGAGTCCAACATCCAATAAGGACAAATTGGAGAAAAAAATGAAAATCCTCATACTCGGTGCTGGCGGATGGGGCGCTATGGTTGGCGCCTATCTGGCGCAAACCGGTGCTGAAGTTACATTGCTGTTTCGCCGTCAAGCCCATGTTGATGAGATTAGTAAAAATGGCAACGGGTTGATTATCGAAAAACCAGAGGGTGAGATACTGGTTCCGGTGAACGCCACAACCGACCCAATGGAAATTGATGAGGTTGATCTCATGATTGTGGCAGTTAAGAATCATGATACAGACTCCGCGCTTCAAAGTGTTAAGCATATCCATGTAAATGCTGTGGCTTCAGTCCAAAACGGATTGGGACACACCCGACGATTTCAAGAGGCCTATCCCCAAGCAGAGATCCTGCGCATTGTCAGCCGAGTAGCGGGGTCATTAATCAATTATGGACGAGTTCGTCGGGGTGATGATGATTTCCCCACCTGGATCGGCAACGTCACACAAGGGATCACATCACGTGTTGAGGCATTAACATCACTTTTTAATCAAGCAGAGTTGCCATGTCAGGCAGTAGATAATATTGAGGAAATCGAGTGGTGTAAATTGATCTGGTGGACACCATCTTCAATCGCTGCGGTGCTGGCCAGGTTACCGCAAACTGAGGTTATGCAGTCACCAGATTTTGCACATTTGATGGTAATGATGACCCGCGATATGGTCAGGGTAGCTAACGCTCTTGGCGTGGAAGTCAGGGATTATCCAACCATCGAGGTCATGGATCGCTGTGAAGGCAGTTTGAAAGAGGGTGTCAACAATGTGATCCAACAAGGGATAGATTGGGAAGCGCGCGGTGGAAAAGGCTACAAACAGGCTATGCTGCTTGATATTGAACGGGAGCGGAAAACTGAATTGGAGGATACAGGTATTTATATCTATAAGTTGGCTGAAGAAAACAACATTCAAGTTCCATATCTCGAAACAGGCGTACGTGTGGTCAGAGGTCTGGAAAGGCAATTTATTCAATGACGATTGACGCCCACCTTCACCTTTGGGTTAAAGACCCTGAGAACTATCCCTGGCACCCGATTGGGGGCTATATTCCTGAGACCGCAGCGCCCCTCTCGAATTATCAAAAGGTGATGGATATGAATGGGATTGACGGCGCAGTACTCGTACAACCAACGCCTTATGGTTGGGATAATTCCTATCTACTTTATTGTAAAAATACTGACCCGGAGAAGTTCAAAGCAGTTGTCCTCATTGATCCATTCTCCGAGTCTGCGCCCGAAAACTTGCAGCAGCTTATCAAGCTGGGGGCAGATGGATTGCGGATCAACTTACATCTACAACCACTTCAAGAATGGGAAAACAATTTTTTTTATCGCCTTTTAGAAAGCTGTGTTATTCTGCAAGTACCCGTTTGTTTTCAGTTAACGCCCGATTATCTAAAATTTCTCAATAGACTCGCCGTAAAATTTCCAACGAAATTTATTATAGATCATTTGGGACGGCCCAAAGCTGGCAGCCATCCAACCGATGAGAATTTCATGGATCTATTGGCTCTTTCAGAGCATACAAATATTTATATTAAACTCTCAGGAATGAATTATTTTTCCACTGAAACTGCACCCTACCGTGATACATGGAATCTGCTCGAAACAGCGGAAGAGTATTTTAGCCCTGATCATTGTATGTGGGGATCTGATTATCCATTTGTTGAAGATCATTGGTCATTTAAAGAAAATCTAAATCTGATCCGCAATTCGCTTCATTTCACAAAAGACGAACTTGATTTTATTTTGAATAAGACAGCAAGATCGCTGTGGTGGAACAGTAACCCAAAAGGAATTTAATAAATCTAAAACGTTTGACCTATTTTAAAATGACAATCTTCGACACCATCTTGACAAAACTTTACAGGTTATTATATACTACACGTGTCGACAACACGTGTAGACCAAAATTATACACATTTTTGAGTGTTTTTCATCAACTCATAACTGAAACACCTTCAATTTAGAGAGAAGATTATGGGCCAGGACTCTAAAAAAGTTACCAGAAATGATGTTGCTCAGTACGCTGGCGTTTCCCCATCGACAGTTTCTTATGTGATTAATAATGGCCCCAGACCTGTTTCAGATACCACGCGTCAAAAAGTTTTGCAAGCTGTCGAAGAATTAAGTTATCGACCAAATGCGGTCGCCAGAAACCTCCGTCTTCAGAGCACAAAGACAATTGGATTGATTATCCCGGATACATGTAATACGTATTTCGCTGAAGTTTCAGAGGGTATCGAATCTTTTGCATATGAACAAGATTACATGGTTGTATTTTGTAATTCCGATTACAAGCTAGAGCGCGAATTATCCTATATTGATCATTTATACGCTGAACGAGTTGCTGGTATCATCATTATTCCAGCTACCAGCAGTAAAAAATCTTTAACGGCTTTACTCAAATACAATATTCCGACCGTCTCACTTGACCGTGCTGCAAAAGGTGTAAAGGTACCTTCGGTGGTTGCTAACAACTTCAGAGGTGGATACCTAGCAACGCGGCATTTAATTTCTCTCGGTCATGAGAAGATTGGTTGTATTTCACGACCGGTAGCATTGAGCCACGCGACACAGCGGATGAATGGCTATCTGGCTGCATTAAAGGATGCTGGGATATCCCATAACCCATCATGGCTAGCGCTCGGGGGTTATCGCATGGAAAATGGGAAAAAAGCCATGAATAAGCTGTTGGATCTAGATGCCCCCCCTACTGCCGTGTTTTGCTACAATGACATGATGGCCATTGGCGCTCTTCGCGGTGTCCATGAGAGGGGATTATGTGTACCTGAAGATATTTCTATTATCGGATTTGACGACATTATCGAAGCTGCTTTTACCTGCCCAGCATTAACAACCATACATCAAGATAAGTATGAAATGGGCAGGAAAGGTATGAAATTATTGCTCAAATTGATCCAAGATAAATCTAAAACGATTCAGCCGTCCGTGGAACCACTTGAAGTGAAACTTATCATTCGTGAGTCAACAGGTCCTGCACCGAAGAATTAAAGGAATCAACTGATCTATGAAAGAACCAAATAAGAAAATGCGAATCGCCGTAGGCAGTGACCACGTGGCATTGCCTTTGAAAATCGCAGTTATTGAGTATTTAAAATCCCAAAACATTGAGGTTGTTGATGTCGGGACATCATCCGAAAAAATAGCTGTTGATTATCCTGATTATGCTCACCTGGTCGCTCAACAAGTACTATCTGGCAAAGTGGATTCTGGCATAGCGATTTGCGGTACAGGTATCGGCATGTCCATCGCTTCAAACAAGGTAAACGGAATTCGAGCAGGTTTGTGTCATGATTCTTATTCAGCACATCAAGCCCGCGCTCACAACAATGCCAATGTCCTGTGTATGGGGGCTTGGGTTGTATCCCCACAACGAGTCGGGTGGATATTGGATGAATGGATTACAACCGCATATGAACACGGTCGTCATCAACAGCGTTTATTAAAATTAGAACATCCATCAGTCAATCTTGAATCCAATGACCAAAAAAAACCGAAACGCTCTCAAATCAGATTTAGCGTAGCGCTTTCTCCCAGTGAGTCGGTTTTTGGTCCGCTTTTATTCGCTGGGCATCTAGAAGAAGGGCTGGAAAAAGCCGCACAAATTGGTTTTGATGGAGTCGAATTAAGCCTAAGAGATCCAGCTCAAATTTCTGTGATTGAGTTAAAGGATCAACTTTCGAGACATCAATTAGAGTTGTCAGCTATCGCCACAGGACAGTCTTGTCTGCATGATGCCCTTTGCTTGGGCTCGTCAAAAAGAGAGAATGTACAAGGCGTAGTGAAAAGACTTAAACAACACATTGATCTGGCATCAAATTTTGACGCTGCAGTGATTATTGGCGGAATCCGTGGAGGCTTTTCGGGGAGTAAAACTGAAATGGAAAAACAAAGAGGATGGGCTGTATCAGCACTTCATGAATGTGGACAAAAGGCGCAGGAGAAGCAAGTTCAATTATTAATTGAACCTATCAATCGCTATGAAACAAATTTTTTAAATTCAGCAGAAGAAGCGATTAACTTTATTGAAGAGGCTGGACACCCTGAAATCAAGCTATTATTAGATACTTTTCATATGAATCTTGAAGAAGTCAATATCAATGAAACCATAAAACGCTTTTCGGAAAGGATAGGTTATCTGCATTTTGCTGACAGCAATCGTAAAGCACCTGGGTGGGGTCACATCCCCTTCGGGCAAATCATGTCGACATTGTTTGATCTGAATTACGCCGGTGTGATTGGCGCTGAGATTCTTCCCCTGCCCGACGATCAGCACGCCATCCAGCAGGCAGGTGCCTTTTTCAGGTCATTGATTTCAACAATGGATTGAGCGTTTTCTCCATTTCCTCCTGAGAATTCACAAGGCTTTTAGTCAATCATAATAAGATAGATGTAATGACAAAAACTATAATAAAAACAAAACGCATATGTCTCATCAACCCTTCGCTATCATAACAGGTGCCAGCCAGGGAATTGGAAAGGCTGTTTCACTCGGTCTTCTGCAAAACGATTACCGGGTTGTGATCATTTCTCGAACACAATTAAAACTCAACCAGGTCTTGAAAGAAGCAGGGGCACTAGCGTGTAATGCCTGGACCATTAGCGCGGATCTGACCGATCCTCGTCAGGTCTCTCGAGCGATTGAAGCAGTGACCAAACAAGAAGCCAATATTGATGTGCTGATTAATAATCTGGGAAGAGGACTGCGGCGTCAGTTAGTAGAAACCAGCGATGATGAATGGGATTATCTCGTCAAGATAAATTTATCAAGCACCTTCTATATGAGCAGGGATGTGCTGCGGCATATGCGAAAACAAGGGTTTGGGCAGATAATCAATATTGCATCTCGAGCCGGTCGCAGAGGTGAAGGAGAATTTGCTGCTTACAGTGCATTAAAACATGGCGTGGTGGGATTAACCAGGGCATTGGCTGATTCTGAAGGCAAATTTGGCATCCGTGTAAATGCAATTTGTCCAGGCTTAGTCACCACCCAGCGTATGCTCACCAATCGCCCCAATCTCGACTATTCAAAAGCAAATACGCCAGGAGATGTAGCAGAAGCTGTGATTTTCTTACTTTCTCCTCCAGCACAAACGATGAATGGTCAAGTGATTGATCTGTTTAGAAAATAGATAGGAGTATATTTTGGCAGGAAGGCTATCCAATAAAATTATAATTATCACAGGCGCCGGTCAGGGAATTGGTCGGGCAGCAGCGAACCTGTTTGCATCAGAAGGGGCTCGCCTGGCGCTGGTCGATATCAACTCAACTTTTGGTACAGAGGCAGCTGATGTAATTCGTAACCAAGGCGGTGACGCGATCTTCATCAAAACAGATCTGACAGATTCAGCCCAGGTTGAAGGTATGATAGAAAAGGTTGTCAATCAATATGGCAGAATTGACGTTTTATATAACAATGCCGGAATTAATCATTTTGCCAAGATCGCAGACACAACCGAGGCTGCATGGGAAAGAGTCATGGCAGTAAACGTTAAGAGTGTCTTCTTAACCTGTAAGTATGTCATTCCCGTCATGGTCGTCCAAGGGCATGGAACGATTATTAATACAGGATCTTCAGCATCGCTGGTTGGATTGGCAAATTTGGCAGCCTACACGGCATCAAAAGGTGCGGTGCTGCAATTGACACGCAATATCGCATTGGATTATGCCGAGTATGGAATTCGGGCAAATGTCCTATGTCCCGGCGTGACAGCAACAGAAATGACAGAACAGGTGATTTACGACGATCCAGACCCAAAAGCCGCGCGCGAACGATTTAACCGGGTAATCCCGCGCGGCAGTATGGCAGCACCAATTGAGATCGCTAATGCCGCTTTGTTCTTAGCATCCGATGACTCCTCGTATATTACTGGTGCAGCGATCCCTGTGGATGGCGGATACACCGCTGAATGAGAGGAATGGAAATAAACAGACAAATCAATTGATGTGTGAAAAGATTAAATTTTTGAAGAATCTGCAAATATTTGAAGAAACAGAAGATTGAAAGGAGAACATCACATGGACAAATTACTGATAAGAAATGGATTGATCGTCACCATCGACAGCGAGGACCGCATCATCCGCAACGGGAGTATTTATATCGAAGACAACCTCATCAAAGAAATTGGACCTGATTCAGAAATCGGCGACAAACCCGGCGCAGCTGTCATAGATGCGACTGACAAGGTAGTCATCCCAGGTTTTGTCAGCTGTCACAACCACCTCTACAGTGCAGTAGTGCGCAGCATCCCGTATTCAGGATTTGAGTCCCCTGACTTTTCATTTGTTTCCTGGATGGACCGCTTTTGGCTGCCTCTGCTGGAAGACCGCGTCGATCAGGAGCAAATGTACATCGGCACCAAAGCCAACCTCCTCGACCATATCCGCAGTGGGATCACCACGACAACTGACACTGCTGAAGGGTCCTATGCCCTACCTGGTGCCCTTGATGTAGTCGATAAAGCTGCCGTGGAGACAGGCATACGTGCGGTGCTGTCCTTTGAAACAACAGGACGGATCAGTAAAGAGAATGCTGCCATGGGCTTGCAGGAGAACGTCAACTTCATTAAGAAATGCCGGGCAAGAGATCTTGACCGCATCAGCGGACGGATCGGCGTTCACACCACCTACACCTGCTCTACGGAGCTGCTGCAAGAAGTCAAGCAAACTGCCGACGAATTGGGGGCAGGGTACATGATGCACCACCTGGATGACCGCTACCATCATTTTGATACAACACGCCGCTTTGGGCTGCGTCCAACCCGTTATTTAGAAGATATTGGCTTCCTGGGTCCAAACCTGATCCTTTTCCACTGCAGCTATATTGATCCCCTCGATGATCCCGCCATCTTCAAAGCGTATGATGTCAAGGTAGCGCACAATGCAGAATCAAATGCCATCTTCAGCTTCTGGCCGAATATGATGCCCTTGATCAAAGCTGGCGTCACGGTCGGCCTGGGCACTGATGGGCAAACTTTCAACTACTTCGAAGTGATGAGAACTGCCCAGATGATCCATCGCATCAGGTATGAGAACCCTGAGGTCATGCCCGATGAGGAAATCCTGCGCATGGCAACCATAGAAGGGGCGAAAGCCCTTCTGAAAGAGGACGAGATCGGTTCGCTGGAGGTCGGCAAGAAAGCAGATGTGGTCGTCCTGCGAAACCGGTCGACCGTGCCCTTGTTCGAGCCAAACGTCAAGAGCTACATTGTCGGCACCTGCGAACGGATTGATGTGAACGATGTCGTTATTGATGGTGAGATCATCCTCAAGGATGGTGAATTCATCACCGTGGATGAAGAAGAAGTACGGGCTCTTAGCCATGAGACTGCCACCAAATTATGGGAACGCAATGAATGGCCTACACCTTAAAGTTGCATCCCAAATAATGGAAAAGATCGGAGCATGAATGGCTTCTGATAGAATATATGATTTAGTCATTCGTGATGGCTGGGTCATCACCATGGATGCGGAAGATACACATTATGCTTCGGCAGATATCGCGGTTGAGGATGGCGAGATCATTGCCATTGAATCCTCCATAGAAGCCAAAGGGGAAAAGGAAATTTATGCCAGAGGCAATGTGATTCTGCCAGGTTTGATTGATGCGCACATGCATATGACGTTGTTGCGAGGAATCGGGGACGATCTCCCTTTAATGCGCTGGTTGTATGATGTTATGTTCCCCAAGGATGCAGAAATCAAGGCGCAACACATACGGGCTGCAGCCATCATGAATCAATCAGAGTTGATTCGAGGTGGCGTAACCACCTTTCTGGATATCTTTCGGTTTCCAGCCGAATCCGCGGCCGTTGCTGAACAATCTGGTTTACGAGGGATCTTCTGCCCTCAAATCATTGATGTCCCAGCCGGTGCTGGCGAAACGCTGGAGAGCAACTTAGCCTTTATCGAAGCCTGGCATGATCGCGTTCCCCAACGTCTATATACCTGGTTTGGACCGCATGCGCCTTATTCAAATTTCCCTGAAACATACCGGGAGATTGCTATATACGCTGAACAATATGACATTGGATATCACACCCATATCTGTGAGACCAGGGATGAAGTCAAGCAAATAAAAGAAAAATATGGAAAATCCTCAGTCAAATTATTGGATGAGGTTGGCGCGCTCAGTCCGCGATTATCTGTGGCGCATGGCGTCCATTTAAATCAGGAAGATATCGAATTATTAGCCGAAAGAGGCGTAGGGGTTGTTCATAATCCATCCAGCAATATGAAGCTGGCTTCAGGAGTAGCCCCCATTCCAGCTCTTCTGGAAGCCGGTGTAAAGGTGGGATTGGGTACGGATTCAAATCTGAGTAATAACAATCTGGATATGTTTGAAGAGATGCGCCTAGCTGCCTTTCTTCATAAATTGTACGGGAATGACCCCTCTATCCTGCCATGTGAACAGGTATTACGAATGGCAACAATGGGTTCAGCTGCTTGTTTGGGCATGGATGATCTCATCGGTTCTCTCGAGGTGGGGAAAAGGGCCGACATAATCATCATGGATATGCATCAACCCCATCTCTATCCTCTTTTGCCTGAACCAAATACAAATGTCATCGAACAATTGGTTTATTCTGCATCAGCAGCCGATGTGATGACCACAATTGTCGAGGGAAAAATCCTGATGCACGAACGAAATGTGATGACCTTGGATTGGGAGGCAGCCGAAGCAAATGTTCTTAGTCAAGCCCAGGATCTTATAAAACGCTCTGATATCTGGCGTCGCTTAGGAAGGATGAAATGACTATGTTTACGCTTATTAAAAATGGCAAGGCATGGATTGAGGGTAACCTTCGTCAAGTCGATGTGACCATTGATGAACTTGGTAAGATAGCTGAAATTAATAATTCTGTGGCATCTGAAAACCTTCCATCTGAGAAAATCATCGACGCTAAAAATTGCCTGGTCTTGCCTGGTGGAATTGATGCCCATGCACACATCGAAGATGGCGCTGAGAGGTTTTACGAAGGTTCATGCCTCGCTGCAGTTGGTGGAATCACAACCGTGGTGGATATGCCCCCATTTCACACCTGTTCCACACCATCTGGGCTACGTAAGCGGATGGCAGCAGCAGGGCAAGCCTGCGTGACTGACTTTTGCACACACGGGGGGATCGTCATCGAAGATTCAGACCTAATGGAAATGGAAGCTGTGGCCAAAGAAGGGGCTGCTGGCTTCAAAGTCTTCATGCCCTCCGATCCACCCGTATCACCTGAAGTGCTCTGGAAAGCAGTAAAATCAGCAGCAAAAACTGGATTGCGCATGGTGATCCATGCTGAAGAATCTGCCTGTCTGGATTCCGAAGTTAACTGGTCTGACCCGCTTGGTTTTGCAGCGGCTCGTCCTCCTGTAGCGGAAAATGCAGCAGCCGCCTTTGTACTGGAAATGGCATTAGCGGCAGGCGCACCAATCCACATTTGCCATGTATCCTCTGGAAGAACAGCGGAACTCATTCACAGATATCGCTCTTTGGGCGCTGACGTCACTGCAGAAACAACGCCGCACTTTTTGATATTCAACAAGGATGATTTCAAAAAATTAGGCGCTAGGTTAAAAACAACACCACCATTACGAGACGCCGTCGATACTCAAATCCTCTGGCAAGCACTGGCTGACGGCGTGATTGATATGGTCGTCAGTGACCATTACCTTGGTGCCTTACCAGAAACAGATCAAGAGACAACTTTTGAAGAAAAAGAAGCCGGTATAGCTGGTTTGGAGGTGTCGCTCCCACTGCTTTATCATGTTGGGGTTCATGGAGGGAAAATCAGCATGGAGCGTTTCGTACAGGTCACTGCAGAGAGACCTGCAGAAATTTTTGGGTTCGATTGGCGAAAAGGTAGAATCCAAAAAGGCTTGGATGCAGACCTAGTGATTTTTGATCCTGAACAGGAATGGACTGTAAGCGTTTTTGATAATTTTTCACGTGCAGCGAGTTTGCCGTATGAGGGTTGGCATATTAGGGGAAAAGTGAAAAGAACGCTTGTCCGCGGGAATGAGATTTGGGATGGTGAATCAATTGTTACAGAAAAAGGAACAGGTCATTTCATCACACGAAAATGACATTAAATTATTCTTATAGAACGAAAGGATACAACGAACAATGAAGGTGGATTTACTGATTAAGAATGGCGTCGTCATCACGATGGATCCTGATAATCGGGTAATTGAGGATTGTGATATCGCAATAAATGATGGCGAGATTATCGCAATTGGAAAAGATCTGGACTATGACTCTGTTGAAACGCTTTCTGCAAAGAATTGTGTGGTAAGCCCCGGGTTCATCAATGGACATACGCATGTATATCAATCAACCATCGAGGGGATTGGATACGATATGCATTTTGATCCATGGAATTGGCGATTTTTGTTTCCGGTCGTTTCAAAAATTAAACCTCGACATGCTCAAGCAGGCGCGGCATTGGCTGCCCTTGAACTGATTAAGAACGGCGTAACCACCGTTTCTGACCATTGGTATCTTCATACGGATATGGAAAATATCTATCGAGTGACCGAGACTTTTGATCAGGCTGGATTGCGTGCCCAAATGGTGTTTGGTCTCCTGGATCAGACCTTTGCAGGCGAACAAACTGACTCGGAATATATGACGATGATCCAAAGCGAAGATACTCTTGTTTCAGAAGCTCGCCGTTTTCATAAAGAATGGCATAACAAACGAAGAACAACTGTTGCGTTAGGTCCTGGATCAACAGAAGATATCAGCGAAAGCATGATGATCAAAACAGTTGAACTGGCAAAGGAATTGGACATCAATGTGAGTACACATGTGGCTGGTTGGATTGAAATCAATTCCTACACAATGCGTCACTTCGGAGAAAGGGACCTGGAACATTTTCACAGCCTGGGATTAACCGGTCCCAAAGGGGTCATGTTCCACGCAGTCTGGCTTTCAGATCGGGAACTGGCCATTATGGCAGAAACCAATACCAAAGTGGTCCACTGCCCGGTCGCCAACGCCTATTTAGGGTATGGTATCGCAAAAATCAGCAATATGCTCAGTAGAGGTATAAAAGTTGGTTTAGGCACAGACGGCGCTGCCAGCTATACCTATGACATGTTGGAAGTGGCAAGGGCAGCAGCCATGCTCCAAAAGGCACCGCAGTTAAATGCTGAAGCGATTACGGCTGAAGAAATCATGGCTATGCTTACACTTGATGGTGCAGCGGTTCTGGGCATTGATGACCATACAGGATCCATAGAAGTTGGCAAACGCGCCGATCTCGCGGTTGTGGATTTCAACCGACCGCATCTGCTCCCCGTCGGGCGCTGGCTGCCAAAGCTGATCTATTCTGCTAATGGTGGAGATGTTATTCACACAATCGTTGACGGTCAGGTTGTCATGAAGAACCGAAAGGTATTGACATTAGATGAAAATAAAGTGATCCAGGATGCCATTGAAGCTCACGATGATCTTGTTTCCATTGCTGGTCAGGAGACCCGTGATTTGTTGGTGGCACCCTGGCCAAAACAAGGTCCCTATTGGCGTTCGATCGTAAAGAAATAACCTGCATGATTAAAATTTCGAATTGAGTAGATGGATTGGATAAGCTTATTCAATGAATTACATTTCCAAGGGATAAAAGGAGAATGCCGATGAAACGATTAGATAACAAAGTTGTTCTTGTGGTTGGTGCAGGGGAACACCTGGGCCGCAGTGCACCGCTGTTATTTGCCCAGGAAAACGCAAAGGTGATTATCTCAGCACGGCGTGTAAATGTGCTTGAAGAAACAGCCGAAATGATCCGGGGGCAAGGCGGTGATGTTGCGATTGCTCCGGGTGATGCGACCAAACCGGAGGATGTTGATAAGATGATCTCGACTGCCGTTGACACATTTGGGAAACTGGATGTTCTCTACAATAACATTGGCGGTGGCTGGGTAGAGCTGGATAAGAAACTGCATGAGATCAGCCAGAAGGCTTTTGATGTGATTATTCAAAGTAACCTTAAAGCTGTATACAACACCTCACGTGCTGCGGTAATACAAATGCTTAAGCAGGGTCATGGAGGCTCAATCATCAATGTTACTGCCTCTAAAAATGTCCGCCGCATGGCAAACCCTGTCTATGCATACACGAAAGCCGGAATGATAGAGATGGCATTGAATATGGCCAACAACTACCTGAAAGACGGGATCAGGGTAAATTGTCTTTGCCCTGGGCTTTTTCTCTATGATCCAATCAAAGATCCTGTGGTAACCCCCTTAAAGGAAAACTTGATCCGCAGGCTGCCAATCACTGACCGGCAGGGACACCCTGCTGATATGGCATACGCTGCTTTGTTCTTGGCTTCAGATGAATCCAGTTTTATTACCGGTCAGTGCCTGACTGTAGACGGTGGCGATGGGGTTAAGCTGACCGACTTGGTTATCGATATTTAATTGAAGATCACAAGTCAGTCAATGAAGTATAAGAACGTATGGACATTGCTTTCAAACATGATAATGTAACGGAGTTATATGATAATTTAGTTGAATTTTGTAATGCACACGATGAGGATGGCTAATCGATGGCTGAGTTTGAAAGATTCAGCGCACCAGGACAACCCCTGAGGGCTTATTCGTTTCTTTGCACAACCTGACTGGCATAATTAGAGACTTCATGCAGCCAAAACCCGACCTTGCATTCCGTGTGCTATAGGGTGCTCCAGTCGATCGAGGAAATCATTTTTGTTACCGATTGATCTATACAGTTAATTTCTAAAAGGAGTAAAGCATGAAAAAAATTGGTTTGGCTGGTTTCATTCACGAGACC
>Ga0209121_10002008_pt1 | contig 20993 bp, 19 predicted proteins | sample Cruoilmetagenom3_FD_187292 | JGI IMG/M metagenome (GOLD analysis project Ga0209121, IMG submission 187292) | Oil polluted marine microbial communities from Coal Oil Point, Santa Barbara, California, USA - Sample 3 (SPAdes) (version 2) | ecosystem: Environmental > Aquatic > Marine > Oil seeps ...
CGCCTAAAGGAGGAGTGGGGCGTCGACCTGATATCCGTGGAGATACAGGAAATCACATTACCCGGGAAGGTCCAGGAGAGCATGCACGATTTGAGGTCGGCCGAGTACCAGCGGCAGGTCGTAGAGCAGAAGGCCTTCGCCCGCGAGGCGCTCATCAACGCCATCCAGCGGGCGGCCAGCAAGCTGGACAACCCGGCACTGTCCTACATGTACCTTGAGGCCATGAAGAAGGTGGCCGACGGGAAGGCCACAAAGCTCATCTTCCCGATGGAGCTGACCCGGCTGGCCGAGTCCGTGTCAAAGAACTTTGGCGCCGACAAGGACAAGTTCCTGCAAGACATAGTCAAGGCCTACCAGGAGACGGTGGCCAAGGACATGCCCAAGAAGTGATTTCTCGCCAAGGAAAATGCCCATAGTGCCTCTACCCAAACTCCTTGTCGCAGTATTCGGCATCCCGGAGGAGAGGGCGAAGCTCCTGATGAGGCGCCACGGCTCCCATGCGCTCAGGCTGCTAGCGATGGACAGGGCCTGGTTTGAGGAGGAACCTAGGCGATTATTCTCTACCGATGCCGAGCGCTGGGAGTTTAGCAACTTAAGGATGCTAGAGGCAGCGTTCCTGGACAGACCCGGGCGCGTCAGGAAGCATGCGGAGAGGGCGGCGGCTCTCCTCGACAAGGCCCGGGCGGATAAGCCCGGAGGGGACATCAGGCGGGTATACTCGCACTGGGCGCAGGCCCATCGCCACGTGGCCAGGAAGCCAGCCGAGCTCATCGAGGCCATGGAGGACCTTAGGGTGGAAGCGGGGAACACGACCGTCCGAGCGCAGAGGGAGAACCGTCGCCAGGCCACGGAATGGCTCCATGAGACGGGCAGGATGGAGGCCCTCCTCATGCTGGCCCGCCAGCGCGGCAGGGAGCGCGGAGGCGGCGGGAAGAAGCGCAGGAAGTGAAAACCTCGGAAATCCGCCCTTTATATTCCATTATTCTCTAACTTAACCCATGGCTTATCCTGATTCCAAGGGGAAGTTCGAAGAGTATGGCGGGCAGTTCGTGCCGGAGGTTTTGATGGGCGCGGTGCACGAGCTGACGGACGCCTACGAGAAGTACAAGGATGACCCCAAATTCAAGAGAGAGCTGGACTACCTCCTGACCCAATACGCCGGACGGCCGACAGCCCTGACATATTGTGAGAACCTCTCAAGGGAGTACGGCCCGAAGATTTATCTCAAGCGCGAGGACTTGGCGCATACGGGCGCCCACAAGATAAACAACGCCCTAGGACAGGCCCTGCTCGCGAAGTACATGGGCAAGACCCGCCTCATAGCCGAGACAGGAGCGGGCCAACACGGCGTGGCGACCGCGACCGCCGGGGCCAAACTCGGGCTCAAGACCGAGGTCTATATGGGCACAATCGACATGAAGCGGCAGGAGCTCAACGTCTTCCGCATGAGGCTCATGGGGACAAATGTGATTCCAGTGGAATCTGGCTCCAAGACCCTCAAGGACGCCATCAACGAGACCATGCGCGACTGGGTGGCCAGCTTCCCGAACACGCACTATCTATTGGGTTCGGTCCTGGGGCCGCACCCCTACCCGATGATGGTGCGCGACTTCCAGTCCGTGATTGGAAAAGAGCTTAAGGAGCAGATGATGAAGCGCGAGGGCAGGCTGCCATCGGCCATAGTCGCATGTGTGGGCGGGGGCAGCAACGCCATAGGCGCCTGGTATGAGTTCATGGGCGACAAGGACGTGGAGCTCATCGGTGTCGAGGCGGGCGGCCGCGGCATCAAGGGCGGCGAGCACGCCGCACGCTTCGCAGACGAGAAGATGGGCCGAAAGGGCGTGCTGCAGGGGACCTACAGCTACGTCCTGCAGGACGGGTACGGCCAGATAGCGACGACCCACTCGATATCCGCGGGCCTCGACTATTCCGCGGTCGGGCCAGAGCACTCCATGCTCCGCGATTTCAAGCGGGCCAAGTACACATATGCCAAGGATGACGAGGCGTTAGAGGCAGTCAAGATTCTTTGCGAGAAGGAGGGTATACTCCCAGCCCTGGAAAGTGCCCACGCCGTGGCGCACGCGTTGAAGATAGCGAAGGACTACGACAAGGATGACATCATAGTCATCAACCTCTCTGGAAGGGGCGACAAGGACATAAACACGATAATTGAGAGTCTGGGAGATAAGACGAAATGAGAATATCTGACAAGTTCGCGGAGCTCGGGAAGAAGGGCGAGAAGGCGCTCATACTCTATATCAGCTGCGGCGACCCCTCAGCAGCGGAGACAGTCAGGATTGCGCGCGAGATAATCGACGCTGGTTGCGACATCCTTGAACTGGGTCTCCCCTTCTCCGACCCCCTGGCCGACGGCCCTACCATCCAGGCGGCCAGCCAGAGGGCCATAGCCGCGGGTATGAACACGGACAGATACTTTGAGACCTGCGCCCAGATAGGGGGTGTCCCCAAGGTATGCATGACTTATTACAATCTCATCTTCCAGTACGGCCTGGAGCGCTTCGCCAAGGCGTGCTACAACTCAGGTATAACTGGGCTTATCGTCCCCGACCTGCCACCGGAGGAATCCGGCCCGCTCAAGAAGGCCTGTGAAGAGAACGGCGTGGACCTGATATCCATAGTCTCGCCGCAGATGTCGGAGGAGCGGATGGACACCATAAAGAACAAGCTTTCATCGGACAAGTCTCGCATGACCGAGGGTTTTGTCTATCTCCAGTCAGTACTGGGCATCACCGGCGCGAGGGAGGACATGAGAGCCCAGCTATCGGGCGTGATTGAAGAGGTGCGCGCATTGGGCCTCCCAGTGGCCGTGGGCTTCGGGGTGTCCAAGCCCAATCAGGTCAGGGACCTGGTCGCACAGGGCGCGGATGGCATCATAGTCGGCAGCGCCCTCATCAAGAGGATAAACGCGAAGGAGGATCTGGCATCATTCGTCAAATCCCTCAAGGCGGCGACGCGCTAATGTTTTTCTTTTACATGACGCTAACTCTACGAAAATGGTGAACGAACACACACTCGTCCTGATAAAGCCCGACGGGCTGGTGAAGTCCCTGACCGGCAATATAATCTCGAAGCTTTCTGAAACGGAGCTGAAGATAGTCGGCGCGAAGATAGTCTCGGTGAGCAAGGAGCTCGCCGAGGAGCACTACAGGCATCTCAAGAACGAGGCATTCTTCGATGAGCTGATAAATTACATCCAGGGCAAGTACCACACGCGGCGTGTCTTGGCGATGGTCTACGGCGGCGACAACGCGATAGAAAAGGTCAGGAGGATAGCCGGTTCGACCAACCCCGAGGAGGCCGACCCCATCTCGATACGCGGCAAGTATGGGCGCATAACCACGATGGGTGTCTACGAGAACGCCATCCATGCATCGGAGAACGTGAAGGAAGCTGAGCGCGAGATTAAACTTTGGTTCCGGCCGGACGAGATCGTCGACCCCATCTATCCCACCAAGACCGTGAAGAAAAAGGCGGTTGAGGTGCTTGACTGGGAATGAATTCAAGGCGGAAAACTGCCAAAAAGCTTTTTATTAAGAACCTTCTAAAATAAGGCACTTTCCATGTTAATCGGTTCCATGTCTCATCAGCTAATCGGTTCCATGCGTTTTGAGGTGAAAAATTGTCGGCTGACATTCAATCCCATATTATTGTCCCCAAACACGAGCTACTAGACGAAGCCAGCGCCAAGGAGGTCCTGATGAAGTACGGCGTGGACCGCTCAAAGCTCCCCAAGATAAAGAAGAATGACTCGGCCCTCCCGGAGGGCGCAAAGGTCGGGGACATATTCAAGATAACGCGAAAATCGCTCACGGCGGGCGTCTCCCTGTACTACAGGGTTGTTGTCGAATAACTTGTTGAATAACGATTAAAATGCAGATAACTCGAGACGATCTCACAAAACATCAATTAAACTCCTACAACGACTTCGTTAACGACGTCATGCAGGCGATAGTTAACGATACGGGCATAATAGACACGAGGATACCCAATCTGCAGATAAAGTTCGGCAAGATTTCCCTGAAGAAGCCCGACACGAAAGAGATGGACTCGACAGTCCATCGCATAACACCCAACGACTCCCGCCTGAGGAATATGACCTATTCAGGAAAGCTAGTTCTAGAAATAATATCTGTACAGGACGGGGTTGAGCGGCCGCCAATAAACGCCGTCATCGGTGAGTTCCCGATTATGGTCAAAAGCGACTACTGCTGGCTGAACGGTTTGACCGGGAGAGACCTGGCTGAGCTGGGGGAGGACACAGAAGACCTCGGCGGATACTTCATAATCAATGGACGGGAGCGGGTCGTCATCATCCTGGAAGACTTGGCTCCCAACACCACCATCACGAGCCTAGACGAGGTCGCGGGCAAGGACAACATCACAGTCAAGGTTTTCTCCACCCACCAGGGCTTCAGGAGCAGGATTGCCGTCACCAGAAAAGAGATGAGGACCGGCGAGACGCTCTACGTATCATTCCCCGGTCTGCCGCGCATACTCCCGCTATCGGTCGTGCTGCGCGCACTGGGGCTGAAGGACGACGAGATACTCGATCTCTTCGAGGAGGAGGAGAAACCGGAGATGAAGGTCAACCTCGAGTTGTGCAAGGTCAAGAACGCGCAGGAGGCGCTGGAGTACATCGGCGTCCGTGTGGCTGTGGGCCAGAGGCGGGAGATACAGGTCACCCGCGCCCAGCAGGTGCTTGACCTTTTCCTGCTGCCGCACATTGGGAATGAGAACGAGCTGCGGAGGAGAAAGGCAATCTTCCTCACCCGCATGGCGAAGAGGGCCATCGAGATAGACCTCGGGACGAGGGAGGTGGACGACAAGGACCACTACATGAACAAGCGACTCAAGATCGCCGGTGACATGATGGAGGAGCTCTTCAGGACCGCCTTCGGGGCGCTTGTCAAGGACGTCAAATACCAGACCGAGAAGAACTACGCCCGGAGGAAGCGCATAGATTTGAGGCGCGCCGTCAGGCCGGAGGTCTTCACCAAAAGGGTCATGTACTCCTTAGCGACGGGCAACTGGCCTGGCGGGAGAACAGGAATCTCACAGATACTCGATAGGACCAATTACATCGCCGTATTGGCCCACTTGAGAAGGGTGACTTCAACGCTCTCAAGGACTCATCCACACTTCGAGGCCAGGGACCTGCACGGTACCCACTGGGGCAGGTTTTGCCCGTGCGAGACGCCTGAGGGCCAGAACTGCGGCCTTGTCAAGAACCTGGCCCTGTCTGCAAGGATAACCCGGGAACAGAACCCAAAGAAGGTCGAGGAGGTCCTGAAAGAGTTCAACGTCGACAGCGGCAAGTACGTCATCGAGGTCAACGGCAAGATAATCGGGTTCGTAAACAATCCCAGCAAGGTGACGAAGAAGATAACCTCCCTACGGAGGCAGGGCAAGCTCTCCACAGACATCAATGTAGGGGTTTTCGAAGACAACAAGGAGATACAGATATTCTGCGACAAGGGCCGCGTGCAGAGGGCGCTGGCCCTAGTGGAGGGTGGCAAGCCGTTGGTCTCCAAGTCGGAGCTGGAGAAGGTGCTGAAGGGCGAGATGGATATAGACAAATTCGTTGAGGAGGGCAAGGTCGAGTACATTGACTCCCTGGAAGAAGAGAACGCATACACAGCCATGGGTATCAAAGAGCTCACCCCCAATCACACTCACTTGGAACTGGACCCGTCACTTATCTTGGGCGTTGGAGCTTCGATAATACCATACTCCGAATACAACTCGTCTCCGAGGATAACCATGGGCGCAGCTATGAGCAAGCAATCGCTCGGCTACTACGCCACCAATTTCGTCTCAAGGACAGACACCCGGGCGAACCTCCTCCACTACGCGCAGAAACCGATTACCACCACCCATGGCATGAGGATATCCGAGTACGAGCGCCTGCCCAGCGGCCAGAACTTCGTCGTTGCCATAATGAGCTATGAGGGCTACAACCTCGAGGATGCCCTCATATTCAACAAGTCTTCCGTGGACAGGGGACTGGGTATATCAACATTCTTCCGAACTTACGAGATCGAGGAAAAGCGATATCCGGGCGGCCAGAAGGACAAGTTCCAGATGGTCGGGGAGGAAGTCGAGGGCTATAGGGGTTTGGAGGCCTATCGCTTCCTGGATGACAGTGGCGTAGTTGACCCTGGAATCCAAGTGGACGCATCCGACGTCCTAGTCGGGAAGTCCTCACCGCCGCGCTTCCTGGAAGAGATAGGCGAGTTTGGGCTCTTGGGCGACAAGAGGAGGGAATCCTCCCTGTGCGTTAGGCCCAGGGAGTCTGGCATAGTAGACCGGGTCATCATGACCGTCCTGGACAACGGTAATCGCTTGGTCAAGGTGCGTGTCAGGAAGGGGCGTTACCCCGAGTTGGGCGACAAGTTCGCGTCAAGGCACGGCCAGAAGGGCGTCATAGGCCTGCTGGTCAATCACGAGGACATGCCATTCACGGAGAAGGGCGTCGTCCCAGATTTGATAATAAACCCCCATGCCATACCTTCGAGGATGACGGTTGGCCACCTGCTCGAGATGGTGGGTGGGAAGGTCGGCGCCATGGAAGGGCGCCAGATAGACGGCACAGTCTTCAAGGGGGAGAAAGAGGAAGACCTGCGCGCAGCCCTCAAGAAGGCGGGTTTCGATTCGAGCGGCACAGAGACCATGTACGACGGCAAGACCGGGAAGAAGTTCGATTGTGAGATATACATAGCTCCCATCTACTACCAAAAGCTGCACCATATGGCCGCGGGAAAGATGCATGCGCGCTCCAGGGGCCCAGTCACTCTGTTGACTCACCAGCCCACAGAGGGCCGAGCCAATGAGGGCGGTTTGAGGTTCGGGGAGATGGAAAGGGACTGTCTCATAGGCCACGGCGCATCTCTCTTGCTCAGAGAGAGAATGGTCGAGGAATCCGACCGGTCGGAGCTACTGGTCTGCCCGGAGTGCGGGGAGGAAGCCATAAGCGATACCTCGTCCGGCAAGTTCTCATGCCCGGTATGCGGTGAGGTCAACCCGGTTTTGGTCCAGGTGCCCCATGCTTTCAAGCTATTATTGGACGAGATCAAGTCCATGTGTATCTCGACATCCATCCTGACTGGGGAGAAGGCGAAAAAATGATGACCCGGAAGGAGATTAGGAAGCTGAAGTTCAGGGTCTTCTCACCGGAGAAGATAAGGCAGATAGCTGTCTGTACGGTCGAGGTGCCGGACACCTACAACGAGGACGGCCTACCCATAAAGAACGGTCTCATGGACCTGCGCATGGGCGTCATCGACCCGGGTCTGCGCTGCAAGACATGCAATGGAAAGATAAAGGGTTGTAAGGGCCACTTCGGCAAGATTGAGCTTATCAGGCCAGTAGTCCACGTGGGTTATTCCAAAAAGGTCTACCAGATACTCACCACCACATGCAGAAAGTGCGGCCGTATTCTTCTAACTGACGACGAGGTGTCTAAATACAGAGAGAAGGTCGAGCAGATGAGCTTCGTCTATGGGTCCATGGTGGAGAAGGAAGCATTCCAGCGAGCCCGCAACAAGAAGGTCTGCCCCCACTGCGAAGAGCGCCAAGGCGAGATAAAGTGGGAGAAGCCCTACTACTACTTCGAGGACCGCAGGAGGATGTGGCCGACTGAGATACGCAACCGCTTTGAGTTGGTCCTCAACAGCGATTTGTTCCTCATGGGTCTCGACCCGGAGAGCGCACGGCCGGAGTGGTTCGTGCTTCAGGTCCTGCCGGTGGCCCCCGTTACGGTGAGGCCGTCGATAACCCTGGAGAGCGGAGACCGGAGCGAGGACGACCTGACCCACAAACTGGGCGACATAGTTAGAATCAATCAGAGGTTGTATGAGAACATAGAGGGTGGCGCCCCGCAGCTGTCCATAGAGGACACCTGGGACCTGCTGCAGTACCACATAGCCACCTACTTTGACAACGAGATAACTGGTATACCACCGGCAAGGCACCGTAGCGGAAGGCCCCTCAAGACGCTAACGCAGAGGCTCAAGGGCAAGGAGGGCCGGTTCAGGCACAACCTCTCTGGAAAGAGGGTGAACTTCTCAGCCCGAACGCCAATATCCCCAGACCCGAACCTGAGTCTGAACGAGGTGGGCCTCCCCCAAGAGGTAGCCAGCGAGCTGACCGTTCCCAAGAGGCTCACCAAATACAACAGGGATTCGCTCATCAAGTTTATCAAGAACTCGCCAGAATACCCCTGCGCCAAGTATGTCTTCAAGAACGAGAACAGGCGCCTCAGGATAATGGAGGAGAACAAGGAGCTGATTCTCGAGGGCCTTGAGGACGGCGACATAGTCGAGCGCCAGCTCATCGATGGCGACTTTGTCATATTCAATCGACAGCCCTCATTGCACAGGACATCCATGATGGGGCACAGGGCTAAGATACTGCCCTATAAGACCTTCCGGATAAACACGACCGTGACCACGCCATACAATGCTGACTTCGATGGCGATGAGATGAACCTGCACGTCCCGCAGAACCTGGAGGCGGCCGCTGAGGTCGAGGAGCTGATGGACGCGAAGAAATGCATAATATCTACAAGGTACGGCGGCCCGATAATAGGCGGCAAGCACGACCACGTGACTGGTATGTTCCTGCTGACGCGCGACGGTGTGACGCTGACAAGGGCCGAGGCTGCGATGCTTATAGGAATGGCCAAGCTCGAGGACTATGAGGGCAATTTGGACTGGAAGAAGGCCAAGTTCAGTGGCAAGGAGTTCTTCTCCATACTACTGCCGAGTGACTTCTCCATAAGTTATAAGAACAAGCTCAAGAAATACCTGCCGATGATACCCAAGGAGGACAAGGCTCTCAAGAAGTCGATAGAAAGGCAAGCGGGTGTCGAGATTAGGGGCGGCAAACTGCTCAAGGGAGTAATAGACGCGGAGGGCGTCGGAGGCGTACTGCTCCACAATGTGGTATCAAAATACGGCAATGAGGAGGGCAGGAGGTTCATAGACGCGACTGCGCGCCTGGGAGCATCGGCCATAACATTCTTTGGGTTTACATCATCTATCGCTGATTCAGACCTTCCAGAGCCGGCGCTCGAGGAGATAGAAAAGAACCTCAACTCTGCTGTCAAGGAAACCCATATGCTCATCGAAAAGTATGAGAAGAAGCAACTGGATTCGATACCGGGCAAGACTGCGCAGGAGAGCCTCGAGAACTATATAATGAACATCCTCGGAAGCAGCAGGGACAAGAGCGGTGAGATTGCGGGCAACTACCTGGGTCTGGACAACCACGCTGTGACCATGGCCCGCTCCGGGGCGAGGGGCTCGATGCTGAACCTGACGCAGATATGCGGCTCTGTGGGCCAGCAGGCCGTCAGGGGCGAGAGGATAAACAGGGGATTCATCAACAGGACAACCTCCCACTTTGAGCAGGGGGAACTTTCGCCCGAGTCAAAGGGATTCGTCAGGAACTCGTTCAAGAAGGGTTTGGCCCCAACAGAGTACTTCTTCCACGCAATGGGCGGGCGGGAAGGCCTTGTGGACACAGCCATCAGGACGGCGAGGAGCGGTTACCTGCAGAGGAGGCTGATAAACGCGCTCCAGGACCTCATAGTGCATGACGATTACACAGTGAAAGACTCAGGCGGTGTCATAGTTCAGTTCTACTACGGGGAGGATGGCGCAGACGTGTCGAAGACATACAACGGCGAGGTGCCCATACTCACCGAGGCTCTCCCAGAAAGCAAGGTGGCCGAGTATGAGAAACAGGAAGAGTTCGACGATGAGGTGGGTATGATAGACTACGAGGAGTTCAGCGGCGAATAAGATGGACAAAAAGATTGCTGAAAAGGGACTTGCAAGGGCCGCGGAGATACTTCCGCCGCTGCTGGTGGACAAGCTCAGGCAGGCTTCCTCAAAGGTCAAGAACGCCGCCGAGCTCACGTCTATTGTGGACCACGCCATTGACGTATACAACAAGTGTAGGGTCGCACCAGGTGAAGCGGTGGGCACCATAGCTGCCCAGAGCATCGGCGAGCCCGGGACACAGATGACCATGCGAACGTTCCACTATGCGGGTGTCGCGGAGGTGGCCGTCCCCCAAGGTCTCCCGCGCCTCATCGAGGTCGTGGACGCCAAGAAGGAACCCTCTAACATGATAATGAGGATACCACTTGATAGGGAGAAGGTCAAAACAATCCGGGAGGCGGAGCAGATAGGCAAGAAGATGAGGGAGGTCATAGTGGCTGACGTCGCCACGCTCCGCAGCAACTTGGGTGAGATGGTAGTCGAGGTGATGGTCAACGACGCACTCTACACTGAGGACATCGAGAAGAACCTCAAGAAACTTGGCGACTATGCAAAGACCAAGAATGGTTTCAAGGTCGCCTCCAAGAAAAAGAGCATCGCCGATTTAGCTAAAATAAGGAAGAAGGTTTCCAAGCTCAAGCTTGCGGGCATCAGGGGCATCAGCAGGATACTCATCAAAGAAGAGGATGGCCAAATCGTGATATACACGGAGGGCTCGAACCTCAGCGAGGTCTACAAAATGAAGGGTGTGGAGACTGACAACGTATACTCCAACAACATACTGGAGACATACGAGTTCATGGGCATTGAGGCCGCACGCAACTCGATAATCGTGGAGGCAAAGAAGGTCCTGGATGAGCAGAACCTGTCAGTGGATATACGTCATCTCATGCTGGTCGCTGACATGATGACCCTGACCGGCGATATAAGTGCCATAGGCAGGCATGGGATATCAGGGTCGAAGACCTCCGTCATCGCGAAGGCCGCCTTCGAGGAGACCACCAAGCACTTGCTGAACGCCTCCCTCAAGGGCGAGGAGGATTACCTCACCGGTGTCGCCGAGAGCATAATCGTCGGCAAGCCGCCGCCCATTGGGACGGGCATAGTCCAGCTGAGCATGAAGATTAAGAAGAAGACTCCAGCCAAGAAGACTCCAGGCAAGAAGGCCACGGCCGAGTGAGCCACTGTAACCATCATATAACCGACTCTTACGGACGCTTTTTAAGAATACCCCGTTAAATTAGACTATGGAGCTCGATTTGGGCGGTTTCAGGTTGTCTTTGGATGAGAACAAGAAGACCGTCAGGAAGCTCAGTGACATGAAGGGCTTCTACGCCGACTCCCGGGCCGTTGCGCGCATCTTGGAGGACAGCGACCCGGTCATATACGAGGTCTATGCGCACGAGTCCGAGGGTCCCGGCAACCTGTCCTATGCCCTCACTGTAATCAACCCCGGCGACGTCGCTGGCGAGTACTTCATGACCAAGGGGCACTTCCACCACAAGTCCAGTGCCGAGCTCTATTTGGGCCTGGAGGGCGAGGGCGTTCTCTTGCTACAAAATAGGCAAGGCGACACGAAGAGGATCCGGCTGGAACCTGGGAGGGTGTCATACGTTCCAAAGGATTATGCTCACCGTTCAATCAACACGGGCAGCTCCAAGTTGAAGTTCCTGGCAATCTACTCGAGCGACTCTGGTCACGACTACAGCACAATAGAGAAGGAAGGATTTAATGAGTTGGTTAGACAGGATTAGGATCAGCCACACGCCGACCACCCACAATTTCTGCACATCTTACACCCCTCCGCGAACTCTAGTGAACCCCCGCATTCTGGACATGTGGTCATGTGGTGTTAATGCCACTAAGTATAAAAGTATTAAAACTCAATCAGGATTTCGCATACTTTTATTGTCTTGAAACCCATATATCCGAGGGTCATGGCGGACAGCTCAGGAGCGGCCTGACCTCGAATTCCCGACCCCTGCCGCCGATGTAGAGCTTCGCCCTCCTGGGGCCGAGTATGTGGAACCTGTGGGTCACCCTGCTCTCCACGGCCATGGGCAGCTCGCCCTCGTTCACGAAGATTGCGCCAGGGTGGTTGGCGATGAGCTTGCTTATTATTTCCGCATGCATCATCCCCTCTCCAAACCAGTCCATATTGACGATTATCGGCAGTATGTGGTCTAACCTCTTCTCCTCTATCTCGGACAGCGAGCTGGAGACCTTCAGCTCCTCAATGGCGTCCAGCAGATAGAGCATGAAGGCGAGCTTCTTCCTCTGGTCCAGCCTCATCATCGACAGATAAACGCTCTCATTGTTCTTTATCCAGTTGTATACCATCTCGCGGGTGTTGGAGGTCTTCGAGAAAATGTCGCCATACACGCGCTTTATAGTCCGCAGCATCCTCAGGGCACGCGCTGTGGCCAGGCCTTCCCCCCCGATGGATTTCACCTCCTCCTCGATGCTCTCCACGTTGTCGAGGGCGACCGACTTCTGCAGCTTGTTGACTGCCTGCAGCACCAGCGTCGAGGCGTCGTCCGTGCCGATTCCGAAGAGTTTCCAGATGAACTGCGGACTGGCCTGGTTCAGGTTTATCTTGATCTTCGACTCTGCCTCCGAGAGGTCGTGCTTCTCCAGCTTGAACCCCACGTTGTGGCTCTCGAGCCCGTACCTCGCGTAGTCGTAAGGGTAGGGGTTGGCCTGGTCCAGTTTCAGGGGGCAGCTGCTGAAGTCCATTATGAGGGGTATGGGTGATGCGTCTATTATGGCATACTCGGCGAGCACCTGCGCCAGGTAGTTTCTCTCCTCCTCGGTGCCCTTCTTCACTGAAGTAAACCCCTCAAATATTATCTCCTCCACGTTTATCAGGCCCTCTTTCGACTCGCCGACGGCGAAGACGTTCAGCTTTTCCTTCTTGGGCTCCTCACCCTCTGGGGCTATGCTCAGGAGGCTCAGGAGGACAGTGGGGTTGCCCAGCACGCTCGCCGACTCCTGGTAAGAGGCGTCCTTGAGGTCTATGATTTCCACCTTCTCCTTTTTGGCTATATCTTTTATCCTGTCAACCTTCTCATTAAGGCTCATGACCTTCTGGAAGACGATGGAGCCGATCTCCTTGCTGCCGAAGTCTACCGTCGTCGGCGGGTTCAAGAGTATGAGGTAGGTCATGTTCTTCCCTGGAATCTGCTGCTTCAGTATGTTTATGTTCATGCCCTTCAAGTGGGGCTCTATACGTCCTATGCCCTTGGGTATGAGCAGCACCTTGTCGACCCTTATCATTATCCAGCTGACCTCTCCTGATTTTGGGAATATTGTGGTCAGCAGGGCCTTGTCCTCGTTCTCGTAGACAGCCACATTGAACTGGTTCCAGACTCCACCGAATAATCTCTCCCATGGCCCGCTGGGTAGGTTCCAGACACTCTTTGATACCATTTTAATTAAACGACGCATAATTATAGCCATCTAACTAAAAAGATGAGTGGCTCCAAACCTGAAGAACTAGTCGCCAAGCTGTATGACGACGGCATGAGCGACGATGAGGTGAGAGAACAACTGATAGACTTTGGTCTGTCGGGCAGGGAGATACACCATCTCATAAAGAAGGCCAAGAAGCTGATGGTGGGGGCAAAGGGAGGCTCAAGAAGGTCGCACAGGGAAGCGCCTGAAGGGGGCGACGAGCCGGAAGAGCCTACAATCCAAACCGAGCCGGACCCCATGATAAGACAGCTCGTGGAAGAGGCTAAGGGGTCGCCGGCTGCCGGCGAGCCCGGACCGGTCAAGCCGGAGCCGGGGGAGCCTATAGACATCCCAAAGCTCCCGAAGGAAGGGTCTGTGGAGCTCAAAGAACCCAAGTCAGAGGAGGAATCCAAAGAGCTGGATGAAGATGAAGAGGAGGAGAAGCCCAAGGAGAAGAGATCTGGCTTCCTCTCCGGAATCTTCAAAAAGAAGAAAAGGGATGAGGGAACTGGAAGGGCAGAGAAAAAAGAAGAAGACGAGAAGGAAGAAAAGAAAGAAAAGAAGCCCCCGAAGCCGGAAGAGAAAAAGCCCAAGGGAGAAAAGAAAGGCAAGCCAGAGCACCACGACGCGGCATACATGGCCAAGATGAAGAGGCTGACCATGATAAAAGAGGCTATATCGAGCCCGGTGGCACCATCCAGTGATTCAAGATGGGCTTCGGAGGGGGAGCTGGAGAAGACTCCAGAAGAGACGCCTGAAAAGGAGCCTACTCCAAAGAAGGACGGGATGGGCGACGAGATAGACAAGATAATCGGGAAACCTGCTGATGCCACGACTAACGCTTTAACAACTGAAGAAGAGGAAAAAATGGATGAAGAAACCGCAAAGAGGCTGACTGGGGGGATGGAGAAGCTGGAGACCGAGATGGGGGAGATCAAGCAGCTGCTCGACACGCTGCGCGAGCTCAACATCAAGATGATCGAGCTCATGGAGAAGAAGTAGGTTTATAAGGCTCCAACCCGAATTTATAGTATGGCCATGAAGACGTCCCACCTGTTAGGCCTGCTGACGCTAGGATTTATCATGCTGCTGATAGGCTGGCCCTGGTGGCTTGGCGTCGGGCTGATAGTGCTTTCCATGGCCATAGCCATGAGTGGTGAGTCTTCTGAGGGGCCGGTTCTAGTGCCTATGCCCATAGGGGCGCCCGGACAGGTCGCGGCCGCTGGCATGCCTGCGCAGGCGCCACAACAGGCGGAGCCCAAATACTTCGACGACTATGGCGAGGCACCCCCCGACTGGGAATTCCCGGACATAACCAAGGACCTGAATCTCAAAGTCTCTACGCCATCGGACGCAATAGGGGATATGACGACTATGAAAGACCCTTACCATGATGGTGTGGGCCACGTAGGCGCTGTCGGTGCAAGAAGTGGCACGTTCACCCTAGACCCAAATGAGATAATCAGGTTCAAGGATGACTTCAGGATAAAGATAGACCAGATGCACAAGGCCTCTGGCCTCCCCGACAGCGAGGCGCCTGGGGGCGGCGAGATGGGATGGCTCAAGAACGCCCACACCTTTAGGATATATTACAGGACCTCCCCCAAGAGGGCCTGGCCGCGCAGGACCGCTCTCCAATGGGGCGAGCCGCCCAAAGACCAACGATGAACATATCTCTCTTAGTAGTGATGGCAGGAGCCCTCTTCCTCTTCATACCTTCTACCATGTGGCTTGGCATAGCCTTCCTGGCCATAGGCGCAGTAACCTACACAATGGTCGAGAAGAGGCCGGTTGCGATGGCTCCTGGCCAGCCAAAGTACCTGCCAGCCTGGCCGCAGCCAGTCCCTCAACAAAGGGTTGGGGTCAACTGGTCTCTCAGGAGGCCGATGGGTGGACAGAAGAACCCTGTAGCACGGGCCCAGGACCCCCTGGGGCAGCCCGACAACGGCCCTAAGGTGGAGAACGGCATGTTCAGCCTGCCCCTCCCAATGAGCAACGATGTGGCCCAGTTTGTGGATTTGAAGTACAGGACGCCCACGAAGGCCAAGGGCTTCACGGAGGAGATGGAAAAGCCTCCACATCCCCTCATACCCGGGTTTTAACATTTATTAAGCTTTTACCATTAACTTAACAAGATGAACACGGTCCTCGTATTGGTGATGCTCATATTGGTCATCTTTGCTCTCAAGGAAGGTATGATATGGGTGGCTCTGGGGATAGGCCTCGTGATGATCCTCATTGCAACGAGCGACGAGGCTGACAAGAAGCGGGACAAGTTTATGTACCCATCCCCTCAAATAGGTCCCGTCACTGAGGGTCCCAAGGAGCAGATGTTGCGTGTCAAGTACCAACCCAAATGGGACGGCAACAACTGGTGGGAAGAGATGGCCGACCACTGGGGCTCTTCCATAGGCAGGACCATAGGGCTGCTGCGCTAAGGAGCTAGCATCTACCCGAAGATAGAGTCTATCCTAGTAATTGCTTCTGAGACCAGTGTCTTCCTAACCAGCGAGTTTATGAAGGGTGTGTCCATGTTGCAAATCGCTGACCTGACGTCCTCGCCCTTTATCATGCCATGCCCATTGATGGCAGCTATGAGCCTTGAGAGCGGGTCTAGGTAGACCATCATGCCGTTGGAGAGCAGGAGGGTCTCTAAGGCATAGTCAACTGCCAACACCCCCTTATAATCCAACAGGTACTCAGCAAGGTATGCGACGTTCATCTGGAAGCCAACACGCCGGACCATAAGCTTCATGTAGTCCATCAACTGCCCGATGGCGCCCTTGGAGTAGGCGAGCCCCTTGAAAGAGCCCCAGCCGAAAGAGTTCCTGCCCACCTTGACCGACCACCGCCCGAGTTTGACGGGATACCTTTTGACATTCGAGCCTTCGGGCAGGAAGATTATATCATCAAGGTCACTGAACACATTATTCCAGCGGGCTTTGGAGGGTGAGTGTTCTGGTATGCTTGTGATTCTGGGTATGTCCGACAGAATCTCCTTATCTTGCTTCGCGCCGCCCATAAACCCCTTATACCGTCCTATTATGACGGCGTGGCTCGCCAGCGTGACCTGGTCTGACCAGGCCCTGACAGTCTCTATCATGTTCGCAGGCTCCTTTAGGCCTTTCAGCAGGTCTATGGCAGGGTCCATGAAGCTGAGCTTTCTGGACCTCTCTAAGAAGGCGGGGGGGTATGTCGCCCTGATGTGCTCGGCCAGTGTAGCCCTCCTCATGAGGGACTTGAGAGTCCCTTCCTGGTCCCTCGTGTGTATAGCCATGCTCTTCGCGATGTTGCGCCTCTTTATCTTCGGCTGTGATGGAGAGCCCACCTGGGGGCACTTGAGGCTTATGTCAACTACCAAATCGTTGTCGAAGCCCGGGGTGACTATCAAAGGGTAGGAGCGGCAGACAGTGGGTCTGTCTTTATACATCTGGCACAGCCCGTCGCTGCCAAGCTTAGCGCAGAAGCCGTCCGGCCCCAACTTAAGGATGGGGCGAGTTGTGGGCTTGCCCGGGTCCGAGTAGGATATCATGTCTTCAAGGCCGGCCTTTTTGAGGTTTACCATGTCGAATTGAGACAGCTGGACCATGGTGCAGCATATGCCGCACTTCTCGCAGTGGTGCGTCATCCCCACAGGGAAGACGGACTCCCACGGAATCTCCTTCTTGCCCACCTTGCTCTTACCGCGGAAATATCTGGGCTTAGCCATAGCGTATGATTAAGGAGAGACCTATAAAAAACTGGGTCAGTAGCCCATCGGCAGGCCGAGCCCGCCCATGTCCATGCCACCGCCACCCATCCCGTAGGCGTCCATGCCGCCGGCCTGCGACTCCTCCTTGCCGTGGAGGACGAATACTATGAATATCCCTCCCGCGATGAGCAGGGCGTAGAGCATGTAGTCGGTGCTGCCGGACTTGGTCGCCTCGTAGCCGACGTAGAGGACGCCAAGGGCGACGATGGCCACTATTATGTGGTGGGCCCCGCCCATCATTATCAAGAAGATGGCGCCCACCCCGAGCCCCATGTACATCAGGGTCTGGTTGCCCGAGGTGAATGCCAGGCCCATAAGGATGAGGAACAACAAGAAGGTGGAAGAGTCCATCTTTTATTACTTGTTTGACCCAGGCCCAAACCAGCCGCCTGTGCCGCCCGAGGGCATCATCATCGGCATGACGGGTGCTGTGTTAGGGCCTCCTCCACCCATACTACCCAAGAAGCCCATGTATGACCTTGTCATCGAGCCCTCTACTATCCCTGACGTCAACCCACCTACGAACAGGTAGCCGAACATGACGAAGAAGAACAGGAACGCTATCCACACGTGCTGGAAGAATATGAAGAACACCACGAAGGCGGATATGGTTATGCCGAGCACCCTAGACTGGGTTGACTCCCTGACCTTCCTGAACAGGTATATTAGGGATATGATGCATATCAGCAGGTGGAGGTCTTCAAACAGGCCCATTTTGTTATCTTTATTGCAGGTCGCATAAAAATAGACCGACAAGGCATAAAAACGAGCGACCTAAATCCTGTAACCACACCTCGTGCAGAATATGTCATCTGGCCCTATCGGGGCCCCGCATTTGGGGCATGTGTTGGGCCTCTCAGTGGGCTGATTATCGCTCTTCTTCTTTTTAGGCGCTGCAGGATTCTTCTTGAGCTTACCCGACTTGAAGAGGGCGACCACCACGAACGCACCTATTATGACGACAGCTAGGATGATTACCACCAATGCCATATTGTTCCCTCCCTGACTCACCTGCGCCTGCTGCGGCTGGGCGCAGTCCGCCGGGCAGTTGCAGTAGTTCTCTCCCGGTCCGCAGTTGTTGTCGCCGCAGTTGGCGCAAAAGACGCTCCCGACACAGGGCTCGGCCAGGCAGCTCCCGTCGCCTTGCGGCGCCTCGCAGCCCACCCTCACCAAACCGGCACAACAGTCTGGGGCTCCTGGGTATATGCCGACGCTCCGCCCCTCCGGGATACACTCTATCATAACCCCGGTGTTCAGGACGCAGTCCGCCGGGCAGTTCATCTTGTTCTCATCGAGTTCGCAAACGCCATCGCCACATATTGATTCATCCTCTGGAGGCACCTCCTCACAATCCCCTGGGCAGACACTTGCGTCCTCTCCTAGGGTGGTGTTGCACTCCCCATCGCCGCACTCATAGACGTTGCCGGCCTCGTCGCTGACCGCGAACATGACGTAGCTATTCAAGAGTCGTAGGGCATAATAACCGGGCTTGTCAGGCGTGTAAGTGAGTATGCCCTGTCTGTCCGTGTGTGTGGTCTCCACCAGAACCCCATCGATATACCTCGTCTTGGTGAAGGCTGACACGACGGTGACCGTGCCCCCCCAATGGGTCGCTCCAGTCAGCTGTTCGGACTCCATCCTGCCGCCGTAGTAGATTTCCACGTCGCAGACCACAGGCTTGCTGTTCCTCGTGTCCTTCACAATCAGCTCAAACGGCTCGCTAGCCTTCTTCTTCTTGGGCATGACAGTGAATGTCGACGGCCAGTCATCCTTAACACTCCTGGTCTTCAGCGGCTGGCAGTCTACCTGGCACCTGCCCCCGTCAAGGCACAGCACGCTCTTGACTTGGCTGTCGCCGCAATACTCCTCGCCGGGCTCCACGCATTCACCGTTGCCGTCGCAGTCATACTCAAATATCACGCTGTCCTGTGTGGACGTTATGACTTCGAACGAATAATCGGCGGATGCCGCGGCCAAGAGTGCCACCACGCACAGAAAAACGTATGCTTTCATTTTTTCTTTATTTATTATTGGACTAATAATTAAAACGATGGACCAAAAGGGCTTCATGCGGGCGGCTATAGAACGGGCAAGGGAGGGCATCTGCGATGGGCAGACCCCCTTCGGAGCCTGCGTAGTGAAAGGAGGCAGGATAATTTCCTGCGAACACAACAGCGTCTGGGCGGACAAGGATCCAATCGCGCATGCGGAAGTGAATGCTATACGAGAAGCTTGCCGGAAACTAGGCACCATCGACCTTTCTGGCTGCGTGATATATAGCACCACCGAGCCGTGTCCCATGTGTTTCTCCGCTATCCACTGGGCAGGGATAGGCAGGATAGTATATGGTGCCCCGATAGCCCAAGCCAGGAGGGCCGGCTTCAGGGAACTATCCATCTCCAACAGGCAAATGAAGTCGCTCGGAAAGAGCGGCATAAGGGTCGAAGGCGGCTTCATGGAAGAAGGGTGTGAGTCCCTTTTCTCCGAGTGGAAGTCGGCTGGCGGGAAGCCCTACTAAACCAACACTTTCGCACTTGAGTGAACACTAACCCGCGGAAGCGGGTTAGTTGCCCAGACTGCGCGCGCAGAATAGTTATACTACACCCAGACTGCGCGCAAAACAGCTATCAGTCGCGGTTACACTACATTTAGTCCGGTGCTGACGCTAGCCCAATGCACCAAAGCGACCAAATTAGCTATCGCCCCAGTCTACCTGCACGACCTCGTCACCAGTCCACAGGACCAGGACCGCTCCAACCACCTCGAAGTTGGCCGGCCGGTTAACGATCCTGCGAATCACAGTCGCAGGCTTCGCCCTGCTCTCCGGCTCCTTCAGCATCATGAGTAGGCTATAGGCCATCGCGCACATGAACACATGTGCCCTTATGCCGTCGAAATCGCGCCTGCAGAAGCTCTCCAGCCCGAGGTCGTTCTTCATGTAGTCGAAGAACTTCTCGACCCTCCAGCGCTTGGTATAGAGTTCAATGACCCTTCGGGGACTCAGCGACAAGTCGCTCGTCAGCAATGCATATTCCTTGAGCCCATCCTTGCCCTTCGTCTTTTTGTGCACGACTACCAAGCGGAACTTCCGCTTGCAGTTGTCCAGGTACACGACCTTGGACCAGCTGCACACTACCCCGAGATCTGGGTACGCAAACGTCTTCCTGTCGGTTATCGACTCCACCTCCTGCTTCACAGTCCTGAACCGTTTGTAGGACTCGCGCACCTTGATATCCTCCCGCAGGTTGATGACAAAGTGTATCCCTTCGTCCAGAAGCTCGTCGAAGCGCTCTACGGAATGGAAGCCTGCGTCCATTATCAAGGTGAATGTCTTGCCAAGGAGCTGTTTGGTCTCTCTGGCCAGCTGCAGGAGGTCGTAGCCCTCGTAGTAAGATGCTGTCCGGTGGGTGAAACTGATCCATTCGTCGGTGATGACGTCGAAGGTGAAGACGCTGCGGTAGCCGGGCTTGTTGCCGTCCTTGCTGTGGCCGACGCTCCAGTTCTCGAACCCCTTCGTGCGCTTTATCCTCTCGTGCGTTCCGTCTATCGCAATGTAGTCGCCCTTGATGCGCCCGCGTTTCTTGAGCGACTTCATGCGTGTAAGGTTGACTGTTTGGATGGCTTTCTCGTCGAGATAGCCGTAGGCCCGGTTCAGGGTGAACTGCTTCACCACGAACCCAGCTATCGCTCTCAACAGAGAATCCGTCTCGGACTTCTCCGAAACCGCTGCGTTGGATTTACATCCAACGGCATGCTTCGCCACTGCAACAAGCAGCAGGAGGCTCAATGCAAAGCCTCGCTTCTTGTCGGTGTTGTCATCTACGCTCTTCGCCAGCCCCAGTCCATACCATGAACTCTGGAGCTGGCCCAGCCCTGCGTGACCCGTAAGGTTTTTGAGGCTGGAACTGATATCTTGGGCGGGTTGGTGCATACATTCCTTGCGGAATGGCAACCTAAAGTGCGGGGAAACCCGCACTTTTCTC
>Ga0209121_10002010_pt1 | contig 20977 bp, 21 predicted proteins | sample Cruoilmetagenom3_FD_187292 | JGI IMG/M metagenome (GOLD analysis project Ga0209121, IMG submission 187292) | Oil polluted marine microbial communities from Coal Oil Point, Santa Barbara, California, USA - Sample 3 (SPAdes) (version 2) | ecosystem: Environmental > Aquatic > Marine > Oil seeps ...
ATCGGTTGCGCGAAAGGGAACAGCTCGACCGGATCAGCTCAACCATCAACAAGACGGGAAAGTTTGAGCTATCGACTGTATTGCGCAACATCGTCGGACAAGGCCGATCCGGATTTTCGATCAAGCGGGTTATGGACGAAAAGCAAATCCTTTTGGTCAATCTGGCCAAGGGGCAGATTGGGGATGACAACGCCAATTTCCTGGGCACACTCATCGTCTCAATGATGGTTGGTCAGGTGATGCGTAGGGGCGTGATCCCCGAGGAAGACCGGGTGCCATTTCACCTTTGGATCGACGAATTTCAGAATTTCACCACGGACGTGTTTGGCGAGATCGTCAGTGAGGCTCGCAAGTACGGGCTCCGATTGGGCGTCGCCCACCAGACACTGGATCAGGTTCCGAAACCAGTATTGGATCAGATTATCAAGAACGCCGAAGTGCTCACGGCGTTCGGCATCAGTTTTGAGGATGCGGATCGGTTGCAGAGCAGTTTTCGCCCATTGCGTGGGCACGCGTTGTCAGACACCCGGATCGGCAATTTCTATGTTCGCACCACGACGTCCGAGCCGCGCCTGGTATCAGGGTTCGCACCGGAAAGTCTGGACGGATTCACCCATGACAGTTTCAACCGTGTGCAAAAGAATACGCGTTGGCGCTTTGCGCGGCCGCGCCATGCGGTGCAGGAAAAACTCGAGAAATGGTATGCAAACGGCGTGGTACAATGACCCCAATATGGAGACGTTCACAGACACTAAATTCATTCTGCTCCAATTAGAACAGGTACGGGAAAATAATACTAGTTTCGACGGCAATAAAATAGGCGAGTTATGACAGGCGTGGTAGGCTACCATACCTAAATGACGCGCTACTATTCCAGCAAGCAAATCCTTTGTCGAATGGTTGCAGATCAACGGAAGTCCTCCACTAAGACTAGGTAGGAGGTTGACTAACTTCCTCAGTCGGCTAGGCTCCACTAAATTAATTGAAGTGAGACCAAGGATTGCCAGCTTCTGCGACCATTAAGAAGGATGCCTCTATAGCCCTACTAGGTGCTGAAGATGTTAAAGAGAAGCTGATAGCGCTTGCAGGCATAGGGCCAAATAGTCTTTACGACCAAGTCTACGCTGTGAAAGTCAGAGTCAAATCAGTTGACTCCCTCGTGGCGAAAGTTGTCGACAAACGTAAGGATATAGCCAAGAGAAGTTATGCAGCATCGGATGCAACGGACATTGTTGGAGTTCGGCTACTTTGTCTGTACGCTGAAGACCTCCCGAACGTAATCCAGTCTCTAATATCTTTTTTGAAATTCATCCAGTTGAATTCGATTCGATTATTGGAGGGAGATACACTGGATGAAGCGATACATGAGATAAAAGTCTACAAGTCAAACAGCAACGCCCGTGTGTATGACCAGGTGCACAGGTATTGCAACCAACTCGGGCTTAGCGAAAGAAATCGCCGCGGAGAAGCAAAGATTGAACTCGAAGATTTTGAGGGAAAACAAAAGACGTATTCATCGATCCATTTTGTGTGCAACGCGCTGTCTTATGCTTCGGGAGCTGTGAGGACAGTCCCTATTGAAATTCAAGTCCGGACGATATTTGAAGATACCTGGGGCGAAATCGATCACAGTCTTGAGTACAAGTTGAAGCAAAAACTTGGCAGGAGGAATATTCCAAAAGCACTGCAAGGCTCCCACGAAACCATGCGTGGGGTTCTAAATGAGCTTAAGAACAGTTTGGAGTCCGCAGGCCGCCAAGCTGAAAATGTCAGGGCTGGATATCAGCGAATTTTTGACGCGACTAGCGCTAGCAGAAGAGTTGTAGACGACGGTTTTCGCCTCAAATCAACGTTATGGGGTTTTTCCTACGAGAACCAATTGAACCGGGAGGATATTGAAAAAACCATCCCACTAAGTTCATTTGATGAAATAGCCAATGAAGCGAAAAAACTTAGAAAAACCCTTGAAAACGGTTTTGACGGCCTAGAAACAGCAAAAGGTATTCTGCGTGAACTTGAAACCCAGATAGAAAAAATTGACGCTATACTTGAAACAACCCTCAATGGGGGCATTGATCAGTCAATTGACCACCAAGTCCGCTTGAACTACTTCCTCCAGATGGAGAGTGCAATATCCCGGTTGTGGCGAGTTGCGCTTTTAAAACACTTCTCGCCAACTTCCATTGATGAAATCGAGCGACTCCTCGAAAAATCTCACCATATTTATGTTCAGCTTGAGAAGAACAGTCGCTTCGAGACAGATGCAATGCTGAATTTTCGCCTTGGCTGCACGCTCCAAGAATTGGAACTGAATGAGTTTGGTGAATTTTTCTTGAACAGAGCGGTCGAACAATTTGATTATGATGAAAATCTAAAGGGCAGCACGTTCTCGGCAGTGATTCCACATTACTACGGCTACACAATTTGGATGAAACGAGCGCGCCTATTAAAGATGGCATTGTTGCACGGTAATCCTAGGATAAACCGCATCGATCAGCGCGACCACGTTATAGGTGCGTTGTACTATTCAATTTGGGCGCGAAGCATGCTCGCTGGGGTCAAGAACGGGTACAAACTTGAAGCCGAAAGCTTAAAGTTTGTGATCGCGAACAACATTATTTCGTACGTTTGGGAAATACGCGACTTTTCGACATCGTACGAAGATTTTGTAGAGGTGATAGATGGTCTTCGCGACACTCTTTCTGAAGACATTCACAGCTATAAGCCGTTGATGTTGTCGAAGCTTGTCGCACCGGTCCGAGCAGCTGCAAAGAAAACACCAAGTTATCGTCTCTCGGACACGATGATGAAGTACTACCACTTGGTAGGTGACGAGAAGAACTTGGACGTGCATCGCAATAACATTGATGCTACAATGAAAGAGGATCAACTGAGGTCGGAGGGACTATATGATGTGTACAAATACGCTCGAGGTAGGACATATGGTAGGGAAACCGATTACTGCCTTCCCCATAATCTGAGTATCTAACGAATAGGGCCGCCAAGGTTGGCGGCCCTTTTTTCTTTGGGCAACTATTTGCTCAGTGCCGCCCCTGAGACGCTCCGGGACAGAATACTGGTCGAATTTCCCTTTCAGTGCTACACTTTTCCAATGAAAACAACAACATTAGATATCTACAACCTCTTGGTAGCTGCGGGAATTGAGCGAGAAAAAGCAGAGCCTCTCGCCAAAGAAATCCTAAGCCGCGATGAGGCGTCAAAGACCCTCGCAACCAAGGAAGATATTTCGGGCATCAAAGACCAGATGCGCAGCGGCATTATGTGGGTTGCTGGACTTCTCATCGGTCAAATCGCGATTTCAACTGCCATCATGAACATTATGTTTCAGGTCTACGCTGCTTAGCAGTGCTTTTTCCGATCAACCTTGAGCAAAGGTGGCTGTGATGCGTTAGAATAGCAGAATGTATCGCCGCCTAGATAAACCTAAAGCCAAGAAGACCCTGCAGCTCACGCAGCGAGATATGACCATCATTCGGGCATGTTTTCAGTTTCGCTTGGTCACCACCGATCAGTTGATGAAACTGACTGGGACAACAAGTCGGACAAAACTGAACGCGCGTTTGCGCGAACTTTGGGCGGCAAACTTCATCGATCGTCCCGAACTGCAACGGGCGGTTTTTGCTTATCGTGACACCCGTCCGGTCATTCATGCCCTTGGCCAGCGCGGCGCTGAATGGTTGACCACAAATGACGGTGTTCGGTTCCCGAAAGGGAAAGGCTGGAAAACGGCCAACCAGCTCAAGAGCGCTAATTACCTAGAGCACAGACTGGGCGTTGCCGACACGGTACTCAGAGTGCGTGAAGAGTTGGAGGCCAGGGACGGACATCGGTATATCGACAAGGACGAGCTATTGTTAACGTCGCCGGGGGAGACCCAGCGAAAACGATATCCCTGGCTCCTGCCGACGCAGTTCACGTTGCCGACCGGCAAGCTGCACGAACGCGGCACATTGCCGGACTACACATTTGCAATCGGAGATCAGCGGGGCGCGCAAGATCGCCGCGCGCTGTTTTTCCTAGAATGGGACAACAGCACAGAAGATTTCATCCGTAGCGATCCGGATCAAAGCATGATCCTCGGGCTATATCTACGATATGCCGATGTTTATGGGCGAAAATTGCAATCCGATTTTTATGGCTTCAAGAATTTCCGAGTGCTCATCGTCGTGAATGGCAAGCCAGACCGGGTTACGAAAATGCTCAGCGTTTACCGGGCGCACGCCAAGCACCTATGCCCAGCGGGCACATTTCTGCACACCAATATGGATGAGTTCGACGCCAAAGGGCCGTTTGCGAATATCTGGCTCACTGGCAAGGGCGAACGCGTGTCCATCCTATAATGTGATGGTTATTGCATGAAACTATCTGGATCGTAGTCATCTTCGATAGGGGAAAACCCGAAGATGTCTTTCTTGCGCTGCCGCACTTGTTCGGTCACTTCTAGTGTTCGGCTTGAAAACAGGCTTTTCTCATGTGCCTTCTGCACAAACCGAACAGCCTGCAGTCGCATTGGCTCGCGCTGATTAACATCAATAGTTTCTATGCGGATTGGCACCATTCCCGCAAGTTTCACAAATGCCGTTCGGGGCGGCAAGTTGCGGATAGCCGTGATCGCCAAATGCATCTGTTCTTCGATCGAATAGAGAACGGTTGGCATCACTTCGTAAATCGTCCGCAGACTCTGTGAGGTGCTCTCTGAGTAAGTTGATATTATTGAAGTTGAATGGCTGGACCCGGTCGATGATCCTGAGGTTGAGCCGTCGACATTCGTGATGCCTCGCTCCGCGTCATCAAGCGGCACAAACACGCTGGTCGCGACGCTGTCGCCAGAGCTTACTCCTTGAGATTCACCCCGACTTTCGACATATCCTTCGGTTGTTGAACTGCCGTAAAGGTCGATGATTTCCTGCCCCACCGCCACAGGTCTGTTCATGATCTCTTTCGGGATTTCTAGATCAAAGCTGGTGCGGAACAATTGCTTTGCCAAAACTTCGGCAGTTTCATCTTCATCCACTCGAAAAATCACCTTCGTCTGGGCGTTTACTGCAACTGCGTCGTAGGTATCCTGGCTGATATTGCGGAGCTGGTTCAGGCGTTGATGGCTCAGCACGTAGTGCAAGCCAAATTTGCGGGTTTCATCAAGCGCCTTGGCAATGTCTTCATTAATGTAATCGGCGCATTCGTCGATATAGGCATAAAACGGTTCTGATTTTGCCTTGGCCACGTCCCGTTGACGCGCGCTTGCATACATATCAGCCGTCAGAAGGGAACCGAGTACCTGCGCCTCTTTTTTGTGAACGTCTTTGTCAGCTTTCAGATTCACAAGAACGACATGGCCAGAATCCATGCATTTCTTGAAGCTCAGCACGTTTTCCGTTTGCCCGATTATCGGGGCGACTGACGGCGCTGAAATGAATTCGAAAATTCGGGTGCGCGTGCTCTCAAAATACTCTCGGAATTCGCGCGCACCGTATCCGTCAAATTCTTCCCATTCCTCCCGGACGGCATTTCCCTCGAATGTGTCGGGCAAGGCATCTATCAACGGTTTGCGCAGATCGCGATTGCCGTGGGCGGTAAATATATTCGCCTCAAGCAGCGAAAGCTTGTGGATCGCGAGGGGATAGAGCGTCATGCGCAGGCACTTTGACAGGCGTGGGGTCTCGCTCATGTCTGACCCCCAAACCCTTTCGAAGGCCGTTATCATGTCCGAAACCCGACGCATGGGGCTTCGATCCTCAACACATAGCGGGTTAAAACCAACAGCGTGATCGCTGTCACTGAGGTTAATCAAATGCAACTGGTGCGTTCGCACGTCAGAGCGGATCATCCAGTTGACGAGGTTGTCGTACAACTCACCGTGCGGATCGATAACGCAAACACCACGACCGGAGACAATGTCCCGTCGGATCAAATGCTCAAGGAAGAAGCTTTTGCCCGAGCCAGATGAGCCAATCACTTGCATGTGGGTGTCGCGGTTGCCTTTCGGCAGCATTACCGCCTGACCACGGCAGCGCCCAATCGCAAGGGTTCCCATCAGTCAGAATACCGATGTTTCTGCACTTCGGCCTCAGCAGCTTCCACCGCCTCTTTGGCCGTATTGATTTTCTGGTTCAAGTGGCGTTCCTGAACTTCATCAAATCCCTCTGAATCAACGAGATTCAGATATTCTTCGTTTAACCCCGAAAGATGCTCCTGCGCCTTCTTTAAAGCTTCCTCGGCCTTGAACCTGCCGTTCTCATCATCATCTTTTTCTTCCTTGGTTCCCGCGAGCTTTGCTTTCAATTCTTTCAGATCAAATTCAGCCTGCAACTTCCTCATTTCCGCTGCAGCGATTTGCTCTGCGGCACGGAACTTGAATGTTTCTTGGTCAAGAGTTGCCTGCGCAAGACGAAGCGATTGTTCCCGATGAATGGCATCCACTCGATCTCGTTCGGTATGTGCGATTTGGTCGAGCGTTGTTGGATTTAAAAGCGCTTTCGCCTTATGCAATTCAACCTGTGCTACCGCCAAATCCTTTGCCGCATTCACCGACCGTTCCTGAGCTTCTATTCGCTTTGACAGGAACCAGTTTTCCAAACGCGTCCCGCCGTGTTGGGATACCTTGGTCGGCAAACGACCGGTGTCTCGTTGGCTTGCCGGGGCGCTGTAGCCGTCATCTTTGAAATCATTCATCGCCGCCTCTTCTCCCATTCCTCTTTTTGCACTTGCAGTCTGTATGCCTCTCGCACAGCGTTTAGCGCATCGGCTTGCGCCTTGACCCGTTCAGCTTCGGCTGCGGTCGATGATGTACTGTGTTTCGATCTGTCCCGTCCTGCAAACCTTTTCGCAGCGTCCGATTGCCGTCTCATCCCAGAAGGAGCTTTAATCGCATGAGCCGCGTGCAATGCATGCTTGGCGTCCTTAACTTCATCAAGCAGGGTGTCAGCCTGCTTGGATGTCGCTGCGATTTTAGCGTCGGTACGCGCGACAAGCAGCGCCTCATATGCGCCATTGATTTCGCCAAGTCGACTGACATCCTGTGCAATAAATTGGGCAATATCCTCCAATTCCTCGGCCTCAAGCAGAGCTTGGTACTTGTCAGACCGGGAGCGTTCGTTGGCTCGGATGAGTGTTGAAAGATTAGCGGCATGATCCGCACTGCTTGCGCCTCTTTTGATCTTCCGCGCACCGGTAGTCGTAATCAGTGTTTGGAAAAATCGGTATGCAGGAGGCACTCCAGTTTCACTGGGTATGACAAACATCAGAACTGCAATGTAAGGAAGGAGCAACGTGTAAGCGACTAAGGCACTGGAAGCTGCAGTACCCCAGAACCCAGCACCAAAGGCAAGATTGGAGCTTCCTAAATGCAGGAGGATTAATGGGATGCCTAGGATGATCTTCAATAGGCTATACAGGTATTGGACAAAGGCAGGGGTACTCGTCGAGTAGATTGCCTTACCCACTAAGTATGATTGAGGCAGGTAATTTGGCATCACATAAATGGTATCAATCAGCGCCATAAACAGTACGAAAAGTACTAGTGCCACCGACCATAGACTGATTATTTTATCGCTATCCAAACCACAACAGCCTGTTTTAGTTGATTTTTTTCATGTAATATGGTTCATTTATATCAGCTTTATCCGTTTTTTCATCCACTTTCGGAAATCGTTCTGAGGTGGTAGAAAAACGGAGGCATTCTATGAGTGCAGGAGCAACAAAAATTGACTGGTTTGCACCATCGGGGACACCCGAACAAAGAGCAAAACAGAAAGTTATCGATGATCGGGAAACAAAAGCCCTGATACAAAGCCACCATGAGCTGATGGAGCAATTGTATCCCAGCACGCATCCACAACACCGCCGACCCGGCTGGTGGCAGCGGCTAATCGGCAGAGTCTGAAAACGCTTCACACAGATGGCTAACCCTGAATGGGTTAGCCTTTTCTTATGGGTATTGGGGAGGGCGCGGCGGCGTTGTGGTGGGGGAGAGGTCGATCTTGGCCTCAATACGCGGTAAGTGCAAAAGATCAGTAATCACATCTATCGCCGTATTTCTTTGGGATACCAGTGGTATCCGCCCGAGATACCCACACCCACGTGAAGCAGGATGCAGATCAATGAAGTGAATTCGCACCGGATCAGCGGTCAGGCGATAAATTTTAAATCGATAGGTGTTGAAGGCGTTCTTATAGTACTGCAGCCCATTTGAGGCCTTTTGCCAAGGTCTGTTATCTTTCCCGACAACATTGTTGTATTCGGCGGCCGACTTCCAACGCCAGACTTTAAACAGAACATGGATGTCGCGTGACGAATACCAAGCAGGACAATGGGTTGGCTTATCCCTGGCAAGAAAATACTCTGACTCGTATCTTATCTCCTCATCGATGTGCATCGTCTGTTCATAGTACCCGCCACCGTCCTCAGCAAAGATGAACCCTTGATCCGTCGGGAGGTTCTTGGATAAAGATGCCGACACAAGGCCGCTAACCACGGCGAAGAAACCGCTGGTCAGCAAAAGAATGATGATAACCCTAGGTGCCAAATTTCGATCGCTCGTTCTCGCTGTCGAATTTTAATACCATAATTCAAAATTTCCAGAAGCCGAAATTCAAGCGCGCTTTCAGCTATGGGGCGATCACACTTGGCTTGAAGAAATTGTGATGCGCTTCGCACCGATGATCGCATCGCGGGACAAACGCTGAATTCGCTGCGTTTGCGCCAATGGCTGCTTCAGCGCGTAGTGAAGATTTTGCTAAATGATCTATCGTTGATTAAGCTACGCCGCAAAGATAGAGGCGGCTTTAGAGGAGTGCTTTCACAAGGCTACTTTACCCACTGTTGAAATTTAGAAGAAGATGTACTCTAATGTTGATGGGTATAAAGAGGATAGAGAAGAAATTTGATCCACTCCACCGCCAAGGGCATAAATCATGCTTAAATCGCTCGTCAAATGTCTGGACGGCCCAGCGTGACCAAACAACTCGTCCCTGTGCAAAACGGCGGTAACATCAACCTCATAGCCTTCTACTTGGGGAGTGTCGGGTTATTATGCTAAATAAAGCAGTTGTTTCTACCGCCTGCCTGTTTTTGGTGTCCTCATGTATGCCTGCGCATGATGTCGCCGAAGCCAATCGCTTGGATGCTGAAAAAAACCAAGTAGTACTCTGGATTAACACGCCTGGTGGCGGCACCGCATACTGTGAGTATGGGCAGCTTGTTCGCAGATGCGGAAGCGACCGCATTTCATTTCAAATTCTAGGGAATCTTGTTTATTCCCACCCGATTACTGGAAATGATAGCCCAGTTTTTCTTCTTATCGGTGATAAAGTGCATGACTACCCAAGTCAGGGATACCCTAGATTTATTAGGAGTCTGTAACTGCGCCCCTCGTAATCTTAGAGTCTGGACCCATTAATCCACTTAAGGCTGCTCTGGTGAAGTGATTCAAATTCCCGAACCTAAGGGGATTTGATGGTCAACGGTCATTAACAAAGCTAAATCAATGACCTGCTACCATGGAACTACACCAAATAGGTGGGAACCACGCACCGCGAAATACAGCACTCGTGAGAGTGGAGGAAACACTTTCCGCCGCATCTATCTTACTTATTCCAGTCAGTATCCCAGCCTGTAGATATTAAGGTCGTAACACCCCCCTCATGAATTTGGATATACAGTACATCCGATGAATATTTCACCTCCTTTTGGGACATCAGCGTCAAAATAATGCCGATCCCAGGGTGGTTGATATGATGGGCGAAATAGGTGCACGGTCACAGTCAAAAATTTCGATGTGGGATTAACTATGTAGACGTCCTTCGAATTATTTTCAGAACACCTCCTACAATAGTAGGTAGCATCCCCAATTGGAGGCCCTCGATAGTCCAAGAAAGGGCCATTGTACTCTTGAGACATCGCGTACGTGTTGCAACCGACAAAGAGCGCAAGGAAGACAGACCCGACGCTAACTGTAAACATTCGAACTAGCACAGTCTACCGCTACAACTATAACCAGCTCTCATTTGGCAACCACGCGAACCGTCACTGCAAATTTGGCCAAATCGATTATTTGTAAGCAGAAACAACTTTGGGGAAATTCCGAAAATCATGGCCACCTTGAAAATCTCCTCATAAGGCAGCCCAATTTTTTCGATAAGAGTCCCAAAGTAAAACGTCGAAACATACCTGCGACGACCGTCCACTGACTCTTCATCAACAAAATCACACTTGGAAAAAAACTCTTCCTTCACAGTCTGATCTTGGTCTCGAAGCAGGTGTTCTACGCCAACTTTGTCGGCGAAGAGGAAATCGTGTAGTTGATCGCTGTTTTGGATCATTGGAAGGTCTGCAATGGTGTCTTTAGGCTGCCTTAGAGCGTTTTCATACAATTCATCGTATGACTCTGCTAACTTTGACCCATTTAACGCTGAGATGCTTGACCCGGAAATTAGATTAGAAAGATACGCTGCACGAACGGAATTTCGTTCATCCAGCCAATATGCCGCCGCCTCACAAGTCGGTGTTTGTTGTCCATCAATACTCTTGGTACTGCAATCACATGGCATGGGCATCTCCTCAAAATTCCAAGAACTTCCTGTCTAAAACTGTACTGCAGTTCTGGCACGCAGTAGGCAGGCTTTTCCATATTATCCGTGGCCGTCCGGCGAAGGCGCTCTGGCGGGACCGTCGGTTTTCCAGTTACGTTGTTTTAGCAGCGTAACGCCAGAGCATCAGTTCATCAAGACGGGTGATCTTGTGATCGGTGATGCGACCGAGCGCGTCGATCAGCCAGGCTTGCGGATCGATGCCGTTCAGCTTGGCAGTTTCGATCAGGGTATTCACTTTCGGCAAACACAACATATGTTGGGTCGAGCTTTTTGCCGAAATCGGTCGTTCTTGCCATTCAAATTCGCCCGCATATATATCAGCGACTTAGCATTGCCATATACCTCCGGTAAAACCAATCAAGTTTTGGCGCGTTTTCACCCTTTGGCGAAAGCAGCCATTGATGAGTGGTGCAGCAATCGGAACACTGGGCTCAGAGCCGACCTTCGTCAATTTGCCAGGGCGCAACTTGAGCATGTGCCGCTACTCTGAAGCCAGGTCAAAACTGTTGGAGTTTTGAACAGTTTTGACACGTTGAATTTACGTGGCCTGATAAAGAAGATAACGATATGCAGGTTCGAAAGGGGAGTACCAGCCATGCCCGATCCAAATCTTGTGTTGTCAGGCGCCGGGCAAGAAGTTGTTGTCCAGGGCGTGTCATTTAGAATTGAAATCTTCCGTCTAGAGCATGACGACGAGTGGACACTTGAGGTCGTTGATGAAAATGGCACATCAACAGTTTGGGATGACACATTCAGGTCAGACACTGAAGCTCTTGATGTTGCCGTCACTACGATCCGATCCGAAGGTGCTCGAGCATTCCGCGATGGAAATGTCATTCCATTTCGCCACTGAAAACGATCCATTTCGGCGTCGATATTGCCAGCCATTATTATATACATAACCTTTTTTATGTATCCATTTTCACTGATATACTGAGGGCATGGAAAATCCGGAACCAGGTGACGTGAAAGCCCTGATCGACATTAAGAAGGGCGAACTTGAGCAGAGCGATGCTTTCGAGGTGCTCGCAAACGTCCGATCCGAAAATGTCTGGCTTGCGAATTTCTCGTCGGAAAACACACGTGACGCCTATCAGCGATCCGTCGCATCCTTCATTGCGACCCTCGGCATCACCACGCCAGATGATCTCTATGCTGTCAAACAGGCACATGTGTTGGCCTGGAGGGCATCACTGGAAAAAGCTAGGCTGTCCCAAGCAACAATTGCCAACCGCCTCTCAGCCCTTTCTTCACTCTACAAACATTTAACCGATCAACAACTCACGCCGTCCAATCCGGTTGCAGGTGTCAAGCGACCAAAAACCGGCAATGCCGGGATCGGCTCTGGCAAGTCCCCTACCCTGTCGAAACGACAAGTTCGCTTGATGCTCGACGCACCAAACACCGATAAGCTGCAAGGTTTGCGCGACCGGGCGCTGCTGCATGTCTATTTCTATGTAGGTGCGCGATGCTCGGAACCCGCGTTACTGAAAGTCAGAGATTTCGGCTACGATGCCGAGTTTCCAATTCTGGCGCTGACCATCAAAGGTAAGAAGACCAACACGGTGGCAATCAACCTCGAATGCGCGAAGGTGATCCGCGAATACCTTGATGCGTCAGACCATGGGTTTGATCCTGAAGCATACATTTTCCAGCCGGTCAAAAACGGCAAGCCAGGTACTCCCCTCTCGCGTGCCCAGTTCTATAAGTTGTTTGAGCGCTACGCGCGGATGGCTGGAATAGATTCAACTGCGTTTCCACATATGGCACGCGCAACGATGATCACGGCAGCGTTTGAGGCCGGATGCTCCGGCGAAGACATCCAACGCACAGTTGGGCACAGCTCAATCACAACGACAGAGGGCTACAACCACACGGCACAAAAGCATCGGCAAAGTGCAAGTTTGAAAATCGGGTATTGATCCCAAGGGCGGGAAACGGACTTTCGTTGCGGCGCGCCGCTTGAGCCTGAATTATCTGAAAACCGACATTCCAGCTCTACGGTACGGCATCTCTGTTCAATACAAAATTCTCCTTTTCCCGCTAAGTAAGACGCTTGTGTATCGTTGCCATACACATGGCGCTGCAACTCTTGATATTTTGCACCCTGGCCATCCCGGTTCAGCCAAAATTTGATATGGTGGAAAACTCTATGTGGTGCTACCTCAATAGTAAGGGTCTCGAAGAGGGTGCGGTGGTCAAGTGAAACATAAAGCGCCAGACATAGCGACTGAGATCAAAAGAGCCGTCCTTCCAAAAAACCTTGAAGGGTTTCTCTTTCCAATGTTTGAGGCGATCTCGAACGCCTTGCATTCCATCGAAGATCGATACGGCGACGAGCTAGCTACGGACGGGCAAATTAAAATTACGTTCGAGCCTTCAAAAAGACAAATCGGTGTGAGCGACAATGGGGATGGTTTTGACACCAAAAATTTGAACGCTTTCCTCACTCCATTCACAGGTAACAAGCTGACACGCAATGGAAAAGGCTTTGGACGCTTCATCTCGTTCAAGATTTTCGACAAAGTTTTTTACGCTTCACCAACTGAGTCAGCTGACGAAGTTGGTGTTTATAAAAACGTAATTTATAAGTATGAGCCATTAAACGTTGAAGACAACCTTATCCCATTAGTTGGAGAGGAAAATGTTACTCAACACCCTCATGATAGTGGTCTGACTGTTTCGTTCCGATATCCAAGAGAGCCGTTTGAGAAATTCTTTGATTTCTCATCTGAAGATAAGATTCCCGACTACACTGAAGAAAGTGTACTAACGGCTATTCTCGACCATTTCCTGCTTGAATTCATACAAGGCAAGACTCCGAAGAATTTCATCTGTGAAATTGATAATGTCCCCTTTAATCTCAGTGACTATTTCGACGAAAGCGTTGTTAAGTGTGGCGCAGATACTGTCGACCTAGAAATTGAGGGGGAGTCAAAGACCTTCGACCTTCAGTTCATGCAGATTGATGCAAGTAAATCAAAACGACATAATCTTTACTTTTACGCCGACAACCGAGCGACAAGTGACCTTGAAAATATATCAGGTGGCTTGAAAAAAGAAGCCTTTGAAGACGGCGGCGGTCGGAAATACCACTACCTTGTCGCGGTATCCAGCGACTATTTCGTATCTACGCAATCTCGGGATCGCATCGCAAATCTCGCGGTCAAAATTAGTAGGGAAAATGGCAAGAAACCACTGCCTTTGAAAGAGGTTCTTGCGGTTTCTGCCAAGTCTAAAATTTTGGAATTTGAACCGGATTACACAACAAAACGCCGAAAAATCATGCGGAAGAGCGTCGAAGAGTTGATTGCATTCGACCCAATGCTTCGTAGAGGCCTAGGAAATCAGTCGATTGATGAGTTTATCAAAGAGCGAGGTATAACTGAAACCAAAGAGCAGCTATCCGCTGATCTGTTCATAATTCGCCGTCGTAATAAATTTGATTTTGGAAAAATAAATTCGACTACTCCATTTGATGAACTGCAAAAGGTGGTTCGAGACAGTATCCCCGCGGACGCGAAAGAGGCGCTTGCGGTCTATGTTGCGTATCGAGATGGCGTGATAAAGGTTTTGAGGGAGATGCTTGAGCGCAAGGATGGTACCGTTGCGAAGGAAGATGCGATTCACGAGCTGATCTATCCCCGCTACAAAGACAGCGAAGAAATCGACTATTCATCTCACAATCTCTGGCTGATCGACGACGACTTAGCTTATGCAGAGTATGTATCCAGTGACCGCACTTCGAAGGGTCGTAAACGCGAAAAGGGTGAATATGCGCACGATCTGCTTGTCAACAGCCAGAATGAACTCCTTGTGGTCGAAATGAAAAGACCACAAAAAGCGACATTCGAAAGTGGTGATGAAGTGAAGCAGATAACGAACAACCCGGTTCAACAACTTATAGACCAAGTTGACCAGATCCGTGTTAAAGGCGGCCTAGTTACGTCGGGCAACCGTGAGATCGAAATACCTAAAAAGCATATGGTTAGAGGTTATATCCTCACAGATTGGAACACTAAGCTCAAAAAGTACCTTAAGAATAATGATTTTGTTACAACCAAATTTGGCGGACCGATGGCTTACCGTTATTTCAGGGAGCTAAATATGCTCATTGAGGTACTTGCTTTCGATAGGTTGGCTGATCGCGCAACCAAGAGAAACGAAGTATTTACGGAAATTCTTGAAGGGCGCTCTAACTATGCGGGCGCTCAGCAAACTCGTTTAGCCGGTGAGTAAGCCGGTGGACCAATAAATAAGCTAGCTGTACGGTCATCAGATTTTCAGCGGCTTCGTTCTTATCCGCTCTGCTATCACTCAACCTTCGGAAACGCTGCGGAGAGAACCATTGTCCGCAATGCGAATGCCGCGGCGCGGAATTGACTGGTGTGATTGACGGCAGGATTGGGCCGGAAGCAGGCACAGTTAGAAGGGCGGACAGCAGACATTCGCCGCATTTTGCACCAACGTCGGCTAAGCGCAATTATGAAGAAGTCTCATCTTGGCTCTCGCTATCTAATTCCGCCAACGCATCATGGATTACGCCATACGACCGAACGGGTAGCTCTGACATGCCGATAAACTCATCTAATGACCTTAGCGTCTTAGAAAAATATTTCCCTGCCATTCGACACCAATGTGTATCTGGCTCGAACGAAGGAACTACTGGAAGAAGATGATAATTGTGCGCAGGGTTTTGGCAGTACTCGACATTTATTCTGCCCACATGAGACCAGTATGAGTGGACAGCCGCACTGAAGGGCTGAAACACATAGTTGTAAAAATCTATGCAACCTGCCTCTTGCGCCATCACCCGAGTATTCTTCCCCGACCAATTTCCAAGATTGACCTCTGTGAGAAATTCGAGCTGCTGGGATTCGAGCCAATTTTCTAAATGCTCAAGGTATGGTTTCTGTTGTTCCTCACCCTTCACGCCGCCCTTTTCGAGTTCTTCCTTGCGATGCGCTATCTCCAGTTTGATAGCGCCGAGTCCGTCCTGAACATACAATGGCACGCGTTCCTCAGGATTCTGTTGCAGCCAAACAAGCGTAATATGCACATCGGCCATCGCCCTTAGTATTATCGGCGCTGTGTTCGAATTCCAGATGCCAGGGTTAGAGACTATCTCGATGGCAAGCGTGGCTTGCCTTGCCAAGAGGGCGAGGATCACTTGTCTTTCTTCAGGTCGACCAAGGTCAAGTTTCCATGCACTTTCTCGAGCTCTGAAGTCATCGTGCACGAAATGCGTGAATGCAGTGATGAAGCCCTCGACACCCTCAGTGACATCGGGGATGTCTTGGTAGTCGCCAGAACACCTACCTATCGCCGATAGGCCGTTCCAAAAGGAATCGACCCAATCAGCTATGTCGGTTGTTTCTTCCTTCTGAAGCAAAAGCATGGGAGCCATAGCACGAAAGAATGAGCCCGCTTTTTTTGACGCTTCGGTCGCGGGATAGTCTTCAATGTCGGTGAAAGCGGTCGCGTGGTCGTCGAAAACCTCTTTAACTATCTTAACCTTGTCTTGGCCGCAGCCGAGATATACGGCAGTTGAGATCGCCAGGGTCGCCTCGCGGCTGTGACGGTTATACATCTTCTCAAGGGTGGGGCTCAGATAATCGATCACTGCTTGCAGTTCATCATCGGATTGAAGATCAGTAAAAGAAAACGGGCTCTCAGGCCAGATAACGGACAGCCTGCCTAGAACTGCCCGAAAGTCTGCCAATACCTCTTCGTCAATAACGCCCAAGAGTTCTTGCTGCTCTTCTTCTGATAACACCGAAAACGAAGTCACAGTGGCAAACAGAGGTTTGGGGTCTTTTTTACTGACCTGTGCGGCAGCGTTTCCTAACTGCCTCGCAACCTCAACGCCCTTCACCGGGCCAAGTTCATGAATAAGTAATGTAATCCAGAACAATTCAGGGACGATTTGAAGTGACCATGAAAACGGTGAAAAGTTGTCACCCATCGCAGCGCGGACAGGTGGAATGAGTCGCCGCTTTTTCCTTATGTGATCTTCCAAAACCATTTTGGAAGCTTAGAAGGCATCACTTACATAGTCCAAACCTTTGCTTCACACAGGTAATATTAAGCTCCGAAAGAAGGTCGAGATGCTGTTCGCCCACCTCAAACGCATCCTTGGCCTGGGACGGCTCCGATTACGCGGTCCATGTGGTGCTTAACGACGAATTCCTGCTAACCGATACCGCCCAAAATCTCCGCAAACTTGCCAAAATCTTTCCTGCACCGCAGCAAATGCAAAAAAGCCTGATCAGAAAGGCACTCGCGCCTTCACTCAACGCCCACTTTCTGCGCTCGCAACGCGTTGTTTTTCAACAGAATCGGCGGAGAGCTGCCGTTCGCTGCGCATTGAACCGAGGTCAGCTAAGCAGGCAGAAATCTGCTTCTTACATTTTCAATTCAGATGCTGGTGCTTTGCCTTCAAAACGAGTGGTCAGATCAGCCCGAACTAAGTCCGGAAGCGACAACCAGTTACCATCGAAACATGCTACATTGATATCACTGATCGACTCTGCAACATCCAAAAAAATGGCTTTCGCCGAGGCTACAATCTCCTCACTTTCCACCAATTCCTGCGGCTTGGTAGCTAAGGTTATTGAGTGAATTGCTGCTCCGTGCGCAATGCCAGACAAGACACCATAACAATCATCATTTTCGCGAGTTTTACATGCCAAAAGTGATTTGTGCCGTCCATCGAAGCCTGAACAATAGTCCTTGAGGTACCTTTTGTTGGCCGCAGGGAGGTTAGCTTGATTTCGAAAGGAAAGGACGCCTTTCCACTCGACCGGATGATCTTTGTAAAAAAGAAACTGCAAACTCAACTCGTAGTGAGCCCTCAAAGAAAGCACGGCTGGCCCGACGAGGCCAAAAGACAGCAACGACACTGCCTCAACAGCAGTGCCATAGCTCCCCTGCAATAAAAGTTCACAGTGTTTGTAACGCTCATTTTGGTGATGCAGGGCTGCCCACGTCAACGACAAACGGAGGAGTTCCTTACATTCGTCAGCAACTCCAGAGTTCGCATCAACTTTAGCTGCTACAATCGCTGCAAGAGCATCATAATCAGATACTGTCATCGTAGCTTCCAGTCGGAGCCTTTATTTTCGCTTCTGTCATGCCTGATACGCATAGCTGCATGATAAACCTCAGCTTCTGAAAAGCGTCGCACCAGCTTTTTCAGCCATGCCTGAAGTCCACGCCTTGAATCGAATGCTGGTACTTCAGACATATCTTTTGCGATACTCTGTGCGATACTCTCTGCAAGCGCGTCTGCAAACTCATGCACAGGAATACGGAATTCAAATTTCCTAATCTTGTCCAACTCAAGATAGAAGTTGTTAAAGTCGGAACCACGGAATGATTGCTCTCTCGTTCGATCCAAGACGAGAGACATTGAATTTTCAATCTCATCCTCCAAGTCACGGACGATCTCCAGAAATAATGTCCCACTCATTTCACTCAACATCTCGTGAAACGACCTAAGGTCTCTTTCGCTTAGCCGTAACATTGCAAGCGCTGTAAGGCCTCTATGTGCTCCAATTTTGGCCATTTTAAGCTCCCCAAACTCGATCAGAAATTTCTTGAGAAAGTTTTCCTATCTCTGCCCTCAAGACCCCTGAGTATGCAACTCTCTTGTCTGTAGCGAAACCCGTATAACTGGGGTCAGCGGACAACAATTTGCTATGAACCAATCTATTGATTAACACGTTAGGCCCGAATTTTTGATGCGCTCGAAGCTCAACCTCCACTGAAGAAATCGGACCGTAGCGTGATACGCCATTGACGAGGATCATGTGTTTGGGACTAAGCCCTAAGTATGCAAATAGCTGGTCAACTAACCCTACGCCCAGAACAGAGAATTTGTCTAACTTCACAGGGGACAAGACGTGGGTAGAGTTTTCCAAAGCGCATTTCGTGACAAATGAGCTGCTTGGGTTGCAGTCGAGGACAATCAGATCGTACTTTTTACGCGCCCGTGATATGAACCATTTGAAATATTTTGAGGCGTGTTGCAATTGACCTGCATCATCAATCATTGAGTACTTGACCAACTCAAAAGAACCAGGAACCAAATCCAAACTCACTTTTTCGCCGCTCCCAATTCTTCGCAGTCTTGTCGAAATTTCGGATGCAAAAGGAGGTGGTTGGTCTGAGTGCTTAATTTGGAAAAAGTCGTTTGATGGAAGAGGCTCAAAACAGGACATGACTGTATAACCATCATCAACGATTTCATCGTACTGAGACTGGGTCTGCACAGCTTGCGTCAAATTGAACTGCGCATCCAAGTCGATGAGTAGCACCTTTTTCTGCGTCCGTTGGTAAAGCACGCGCATGACGTGGGCTGATACGGTAGTTTTACCAACCCCTCCCTTCATATTCAGGATTGAAATTACTGGTGCGACCATCGGTGATACTCCCCAAGAACTACTTTACAAGTAGGCCTACAGCATAACTGGTTTCAAAGAACACAGCACATTTTTGATGGTGAAGGGTTTTTGGGCGTCTTCGAGTGTGAAAACTTGTCATGGAAGGGTGATGTTTCACATCTTGGGCGTCATCTCCGGTGGTGCGACCATCAGCCTTTGCGGGCTGAGAGCCGTCATTCGATTTGGGACTTCCGAACGGCAGCTATGGGCCAAAAAGGCATTCCTCTCACAAAATGAAAACCCGGCACCACTTGGTGCCGGGAGATGTTTCAGTATTCGTGTGTGAGCATGATGGTCAGCACACGGCAGGTTTTGGTCAGATCGGTAGGGTCTCCTGATCCGCCGCCATAGGTTGTGTTGTATTGATCGATTTTCCAGAAAAGCTCGGCGTCAAGGAAACTGAATTTCCCGAAGTCGTGCTCGCCGTGGGGATCGTTATCTTCTGTGAAGCTATCGAAGCCTTGAATCACAGTTGCCAAGGTCTCCAGGCTCTCCCCTACTTCGGCAAGATGTGACTGCACGCCGTTGGTGATGACAACAGTTCCGGGGACACTCGCGTCGCCTTTTCGAAAACGATCATTCAGTTCTTGGATGGCTTTTGTTCGCCTATTCACCATTGTAATTTCCTCTCTCTCCTGACGGCCCCGAACCAATTCAGGGGCACCAAACGAGAGACGATTTTGTGCCGCCTCAACCGCGGGCATTTCCATTTCAGAGTGACAATCGCGAATTCAGAACAGCGATAACTGGCGACTCTCTTCTTTGAATTTGATCCAGTCTTTTGATGTTGCCGACGCGTTTAACCACTGCTCGACGAATGCCGCGACATCTTCAAACAGCGCGAATTCATCTTGATGAATGAAGTGAGACAGGTATCCGGTTTCGGTGACAGGCAGCTTTTGATCGGCGCGCAACTCAATATGGTGGAACCCCGAATTAAGCCAATTTGGCGTATGGAAAATGGACAAAGCTATGCCATCCCAAACAATTTCATGGGTCATGTGATCTTCCAGTTTTATGGGGAATGAACTGCGCCGGTTTTACCGGAGACTGTTTAGTTCTCCTTATGCGACTTTATCGACTACTTTCATGTTTTCATAGAATGCCTCCTCGGCTTCTGCTGGCGTGATGTATCCAATGGGTTCAAGCAAACGGCGACTGTTGAACCAGTCGACCCATTTCAGCGTTTCCCATTCAACGGCATCGGCAGATTTCCACGGCCCCAATCTGTGAATGACTTCTGCTTTGAACAGGCCGATCATCGTCTCGGCGAGCGCATTGTCATACGAGTCGCCGACAGTGCCGACGCTGGGTTCCAGCCCAGCATCAGCCAACCTTTCGGTGTATTTGATCGACACATATTGGCTGCCACGGTCGCTATGATGGATGAGGCTGTCAACAGGCCGTCGCTCATAAAGCGCCTGCTCCAGAGCGTCCAAAACGAACTGCGTTTGCTGAGACTTGGATGCCCGCCAACCGACGATCTTGTTGGCGAAAGTGTCGATCACAAACGCCACATACACAAAACCCTGCCAGGTCGAGACGTAGGTAAAATCGGAGACCCAGAGTTGGTTGGGCATCGTGGCGCGGAACTTCCTGTTCACACGATCCATTGGGCAAGGCAGGGCTTTGTCCGGCCATGTTGTTTTAACCTTCTTGCCGCGCCTGACACCTTCAATCCCAATATCGCGCATCAGTCGCTCCACAGTGCAGCGCGCCAGATCCAAGCCTTCACGGCGCATCGCATGCCACAGCTTACGCGCACCATAAACTGATCGATTATCTTCCCAGACACGCTTCATCTCAGGGCGCAATTCGGCATCCCGCTTTGCGCGATCCGACGCTTTATCTGGATCATTCTCGACAGCGAGATGTGCATAGAAAGTCGAGGGGGCAATCTGCAACACACGGCAGATCGGCTCG
>Ga0209121_10002011_pt1 | contig 20976 bp, 17 predicted proteins | sample Cruoilmetagenom3_FD_187292 | JGI IMG/M metagenome (GOLD analysis project Ga0209121, IMG submission 187292) | Oil polluted marine microbial communities from Coal Oil Point, Santa Barbara, California, USA - Sample 3 (SPAdes) (version 2) | ecosystem: Environmental > Aquatic > Marine > Oil seeps ...
TCTTCTTCGTGTTCAAAAGTTAAAACAGAACCAGTAATTAGCGGTTGTCCAAATTTATTTCCAAAATCTGATGCTCCGTTTGAAGCTTTTATTAAAATATCCATTGGAGTTTGGTACAACCATTTACGTTCTTCCATTCCATTTTCCCAAGGTCTGTCCTGAGCGAAGCCTAAGGGGCTGCTTTCTAATAAACGAGAATAAGCAGTCATATAAACAGCGGTTCCTGCTAAAGGCAACGAACCTTTTCCACCAGCTAAACGGTCTCTGATTTCACCACCTGATCCTGTTGCAGCACCATTAAATGGCTCAACAGTTGTTGGAAAATTATGTGTTTCTGCTTTTAATGAAATAACAGATTTATAATCTTTCTTTTCGTAAAAGTCAGGTTTGTCGGCAGATTTTGGCGCAAATTGTTCAACAGTAGGCCCTTTTACAAAAGCAACATTATCTTTATATGCTGAAACAATTCCGTTAGGAAATTGTTTTGATGTTTCTTTAATTAATTTGAATAATGAAGAAGGCATTTCTTTGCCATCAATAATAAAAGTTCCGTTAAATATTTTATGACGACAATGTTCTGAATTCACTTGCGAAAATCCAAATACTTCAGAATCGGTTAATTTTCTACCTATTTTTTTACTTAAATTGTCTAAATATTCAACTTCATCATCACTTAGAGACAATCCTTCTTGCTGGTTGTAGGCTGCAATATCTTCAATATCTAATACAGTTTCAGGTTTAATGTGAATATCAAAAATTTCTTGATCTAATTTCTCAAATTTTTGAAAAATCATAGGGTCAAAATCTTCCGTTTTGTTTGAAGTATTAAATTCTTCAATTCTAATAATACCTTCAATGCCCATGTTTTGGGTAATTTCTACAGCATTTGTACTCCAAGGAGTTATCATAGCAGTACGAGGGCCAATAAAAAAAGCATCTATGGATGCTTCATTAAGTTTTAGTTGATTTCCGAAAAGCCATTTTAATTTTTGTGTGCTTTCTTGCGAAAGTTCTTTTGACGTTTGCACAGCATATATTTTACTGTTTTGGTTTCCAAAGAAATGAATCATATTTAGGATTTATTAGAATTTAGTTAGAAAATGCAAATTTAACCAAATAATTAGATATCTCTTTGCTACTTTTTGTAGAATTTAAACAGTTATTAAATGAGTTTTAAACAATGATTAATTAAAATAAATTCAATTAATAATATTCATTTATGTACATTAAGTTTAAAATTTATTTATTTTAGAAGAAATTTTGAATTTCAAATATGTTAGATTTTAAATTTAAAAAGCAACATCTATTCGTATTGCTTCTTTTATCTGGTATTATAATCCCTTCTTTTCTCAATTTATTGTATAGTGTGCCAATAGTATTGGTTATTGGATATTTATTACTTAAAAATAAATTAAGCATTTATGATTTCACACTCTTAGATATTGGAATTGCAGTTCTTTTGTTAAATGAATTTATAACTGCTATATTTTCTAGTTATGCTTTTAATAGTATAAATTCTATTACTAGAATGCTTATTATTTCTTTTTCATATTTACTATTTAAAAGATTTTTAAAGGAAGGAAAGAATTACTACTTATTTCTAATGTTTATGTTTGTTTTGAGTTCGGTCTTAGTAATTTTAACACTTGGATATTTTAAAACTTTTTCAAATGGGGTAAACGAAATTGGGTTTGTAGATTTAAGCGATTTTAAAAATTTATACAGTCCTATAGGTAAATTAAGTAATATTTGGGGGGCATTTTTATTGTTAACAATTACATTTAGCTTAGTACTACTTTTGAAGATGAAAAAATGGGAAGATAAATTTCTATTATTTTTAAATTTGTCATTAACTCTATTTTGTTTAGTCGTATCATTTTCAAGAGGAGTTTATATAAGTGTAATTTTTTTAATCCTGTTTTTAGGAATTGTGGCTTTTCGATTTTTAAAACTAAAACAATTTCTGATCCTTAATTTGATTTCAATTTTTATTTTATTGGCTTCAATACTAATAGTAAAAGAATCTTTTTTAACAACTGTAGGATTTAACAAAACGGTATCACAGCAAAGAAGTACTAATGGTAGGGTAACTCTATGGAAGCATAGCTTAAATCAATTAAAGGAAAAACCAATTTTTGGTTTTGGACAAAGTAATTATATTATTTCTAATGAAAACCAACCTTTAATTTCAGAAGATGTTGTTTTTAATCATAGAACAAATAATACTTTTATTCAATTGCTACTTGAAAGGGGGATTTTTGGTTTTTGCTGCTATTTATTGTTTTTTATAATAGTAGTTAAAATTGTTTGGAATAGTTTAAAATCTAAGGAATTAAAAAAATCAGATAAAATTCAAAATTTAATTATTTTGGCAGGTTTGTTCGCTTTTTTATTAAGAGAATTCACTTTTTCAAGCTTTTTTGAAAGTAATTTTGTAAATGTAATTGCCTTTCATTTAATTTTTCTCTTAATACCTTATGACATTAATTTAAAACAAATAAAGTTTACAAAAAAAATTAAAAACAGAGCATTATTTGTAGCTTCTATATTGTTTTTATTAGTTGTTTTATTGAATGCTAAAAGAAAATTGATTTCAAATTATAATCAAAATTTCATTTCAGCTTATAATAATGATAATATTGAAACAAGTATTAAAAATATTGATAAAGCACTTTTTTTAGCTTCAAATGACTTGACTTTAAATAAGAATAAAGCATTCGCTTTTTCTAAAAACAATTTAAGTATTCATGTATCTTCAGAAAACCAGTATTTATTAAAAATAACAACTGTTAATAAAGACTCCTTAAATGAAGCTAAAGCTATTTTACAAAAGGTTCTATTGAAAAGACCTAATGATCACGGAACACTCCATAATTTGGGATGGTTCTATTTGTCGGAAAATAAATACAAAGAAGCTGAAACTAATTTTAAAAAGAGTTTAAAACAAAGTCCGTATAATGTAGAATATCATTCTAGTTTAATTCTGAGTAAAGTTGTACAATCAAAACTTAATGAAGTTGTTGATCTTTTAAGTAAAGTATTACAATATTCTCCAGATGTTTTAGAATCGCCATTTTATATAGAATTACATAAAAAATATAGTTCAATAGCAGAAAAATCTAAAACTAAAGCAATTTCAGAATTAAAAGAAAAGCTAAAAACTTATGAAAATAATCCAATTTATATGGCGCGTTTAGCAAGGTTACTATTAAATGAAGAAAAAGAAGAAGCAATACAATTATTAACTAAAGTAAATAATATTTTGCCTAATTTAAACAGACCTAGACTTTATCTTGGATATTTAAAATCACTTGAAAACGATTCAATTTCAGCCAAGGAATATTTTAATAAAGCAAAGTTTTTAGTACCAACTGATTATTTAAACTTTCTTTATGAAGGAAATTTTCAAAAGCAAATTGGAAATCAAGAAGAAGCTATTAAAAATTATGAAAGCTTAATTAATATGTATAAATCATTTACTTCCACTTCAAATTATAATAATTCTTATTGGTCGAGAATGCCCTCAATTAAAAACGGAATTATTCCTAAAGAGTTATTGTATTATACAAAACCAAAGTTTGACGCTGAAAGAATTTTTAAATATATTGAGACGTATTACAGAAAAAGTAATGATCTAGAAAAAGCAGTTCAATTTCAAAAAGCATCGAAGAAATATACAAATGAGCTATTCATGGGATATATTGATTAGTATAAAATTGGTACCCACCAGTTTTGTATAAATGTAGAATCAATTGTAAAACAGCGGTTTCTATAGGCAGTAGCATCATTTATGTCTTCTAATTTATAAAGTGCATTTTCAGGAATGTTTTTAAAGTTTATAAAGCCATCTTCACCTTTTGCTTCATTAATTTTTACCCATTTTTTATCCCAAATAAATAAGTTATAAGTTGAATCTTTATGTATAAAGCCTGTAATATTATCTTCAAGAATTCGTTTTATAAGTTTCACTTCCTCTGAGAATTTTAGACCTCTTTTTAAAAGTTTCATTACTTCTCTTTCTTTTGAATTAAAAAAGGAAAGTTTTAAATTTTCAAAATTAGTTTTACTTGGTTTTCTAAATGTAATTTCTCCTTGCTGATTAAAAGTAAATGGGTTATTAAAGTATTCAAGTTTTTCATTCACTTTTTTTCTCAATATAAAAACATTGTTAACACAAACATCTTTGAAAAATAAAGTATTGTTTTTGTAATAAGAATAATCTACAGGAACCCAAAAATTATTTTCATAGACACATAAATACACTAAATCATTTTCATTCAAATCACTACCAAATTTGAGTTTAATGTCTTTTACGTCGTTACAATATTCTTTTGTAACATCGATATAATTTACTTTTGAAATGATTTGTTTTGGGTTGAAATCAGATTCAAATTTTTCATATTTAAGAAAACTCTGTCTATAAACTTTTGCAAACCTTTTATAATCCGTAAAAATTTTTAAAGTCTCAGGTTCGGTTTCATTTCCTAAAGAATCAATTTTAGGATTAGGATCAGATTCTATCCCCATGAAGGGACTGTTTTTATCTTTAAGAATTAATGCATTCCATTGATGTTCTCCAGCAATATTAGACCATTTAGCAAAATCTATAGCAACAGGAATCCCATTTGCTCGCATTGTAAAAGCAGCTATGTCCGACATTTCATAACACCCACCATTACAATTGTCTAATAAATTAGATAGTTTTCTATTAGGAAAGCTGCTACCAGTAAAATTGAATATTGTTTTTAAGCTATCATTAATATTTTTTACTTGTTTAAAAATATCGTCACTAAATAACCCGCCATAGTTTTGAATTGCTAAAGTCCTCCAGTCTTCTAAACTCTCATATCTTAATCTATAAGGAAGAATATAATTTAAAAACTGATTTTCAGTAAAAACACCTTCTTCAATTCTATCCTTCGAAACCTGAATAGAACTTTCAATATGATTGAATAGATACTCTTTTCTAATATTTGAAAAATCATTTATTTGAAAAGACAAAAAAGTTTGAGAGTATTTATCTTTACTATTCTCTATAAGAAAATTTAATGATTTTTCTCTTAATAAATCATCGTTTATAAATTCCTGAGTAGATTTTGAATTAATTTTTATACTATCAATTGTATTAAAAAAAGGAAAATAAATATTGGTAATTAGTAAAAAAATAATAAAGGAAATAACAAGAATTAGTTTCTTTTTCATTTTATAAAAAACATTATTAATATTTGTTAGCAATTTAGATATTTATATTTCTTTTTAGAGTTAAAATTAACAAATTTATTTTTTCTGTAAAATTTAGTTTATAATTCTTATTCTTTTTTAAACTAATTTATATATTTGCTTATCAAATAATTAAAGGAATGAATTTTATTCAATTACATCATCATCATTTTACAACTTGTAATCAGGCGAGATGAAAATGTATTGAATAAATTTAACATATATAAAAACCCGTTTGATAAATTCAAACGGGTTTTTTAATTAAAGTCGGTTTATTTATCAAACATAATTAAACAAAAAATGAATAAAATTAAAATTGCAGTACAAAAATCAGGGAGATTAAATGAAGATTCCTTTAAGCTATTAAAAGATTGTGGAATTTCAATTGACAATGGAAAAGACCAATTAAAAGCTTCAGCAAGTAATTTTCCTTTAGAAGTTTTGTATTTAAGAAATGGAGATATTCCTCAATATTTAAGAGATGGAGTGGTGGATATTGCTATTATTGGTGAAAATGTACTAATTGAAAAAGGAACAGATATCGGTATTGTTGAAAAATTGGGATTTTCAAAATGTAGAGTTTCAATTGCTGTTCCGAAAGAAATGGATTACAAAAGTATTAAAGACTTAGACGGTGCACGAATAGCAACTTCTTATCCGAATACAGTTCTAAATTATTTTAAAAAGTTTAATGTAACACCTGATATTCACTTAATTAACGGTTCAGTGGAGATTGCACCAAATATTGGATTGGCCGATGCCATTTGTGATATTGTTTCTAGTGGAAGCACCTTATTTAAAAACAATTTAAAAGAAGTTGAAAAAATGTTAACTAGTGAAGCCGTTTTAGCAGTTTCACCTAATATTTCTTCAGAGAATAGAGAGATTTTAAATAAAATTCAATTTAGAATTCAGGCTGTTTTAAAAGGTAGAAAATCTAAATATATATTAATGAATGCACCAAATGAAAAGGTGGAGGATATTATTAAACTTTTACCTGGAATGCGTAGTCCAACAGTTTTACCATTAGCAGAAGAAGGATGGAGTTCTATACACACGGTTATTGAAAAAAATTCTTTTTGGAAAGTTCTAGATGAATTAAAAGCAAATGGAGCAGAAGGCTTATTAGTTGTCCCTATTGAAAAAATGGTACTGTAGTGTTCGTCATTACGAATAAGGAACGAATGAAGTAATCTGTTTATTAGTAAAAGATTGCTTCACTTTACTCGCAATGACCTAAAAATTAATAAAATGAAGAAAATTATAAACCCTCCAAAAACAGATTGGTCTCAAATTTTAAAAAGACCAACCCAAACAGTTGAAGACATTGAGGAAACCGTAAACGCAGTTTTTAAGGATGTAAAACAAAATGGAAATGATGGAGTAAAGCGTTATACTGCTATTTTTGATGGTGTTGAATTGGATGATTTTTTTGTTTCAAGCGAAGAAATTAAAGAAGCAGAATCATTAGTTTCAATTGAATTAAAAAATGCAATTAAAAATGCAAAGAAGAATATTTTTGCATTTCATTCAGCACAAAAAACTGAAAAAGTTCTGATTGAAACTACTGACGGAGTTCAATGTTGGCAAGAAAAGAGACCTATTCAAAAAGTTGGATTGTACATTCCTGGGGGAACAGCACCTTTGTTTTCATCGGTATTAATGTTGGCAATTCCTGCTCAAATAGCGGGTTGTAAAGAAATAGTATTAAGTACTCCACCAAATAAAAAAGGAAAAATTCATCCAGCAATAATTTACGCAGCTCAGCTATGTGGTGTTACAAAAATTGTGAAGGTAGGAGGAATTCAAGCCATTGCAGGATTAACATTTGGTACTGAAACGATTCCACAAGTGTATAAAATATTTGGACCAGGAAATCAATATGTAACGGTTGCAAAACAATTGGCTACAAAATATGGAGTTGCTATTGATATGCCAGCTGGGCCAAGTGAATTGTTAGTTGTTACAGACGATAGCGCTAATGCTAGTTTTGTTGCCTCCGATTTATTAAGTCAAGCAGAACATGGAACAGATAGTCAGGTTATTTTGGTTTCAACTTCAAAAGAAAAATTGAACGAAGTTGAAGTTGAAATTGAAAAGCAACTAAAGTTATTATCACGAAAAAAAATTGCAGAAAAAGCAATTGATAATTCAAAGTTGATTTATGTTCCATCTAAGGAAGTTGCATTAGAATTGATTAATGAATATGGACCAGAACATTTTATAGTTTGCACTAATGAAAATGATTTTTATGTAGATGAAATTGAGAATGCAGGTTCTGTTTTTATAGGTAATTACACGCCTGAAAGTGCTGGGGATTATGCTTCCGGTACCAATCATACGTTGCCAACAAACGGTTATACAAAAGCATATTCTGGAGTAAATTTAGATTCGTTTTTAAAAGCTATTTCATTTCAAAGAATATCTGAAAAAGGAATTCAAAATATTGGTAGATCAATTGAAGTTTTAGCAGCAGCAGAAGGACTTGATGCACATAAAAATGCAGTAACTTTACGTTTAAATAGTTTAAACAAAGAATAATGAAGACTATTCAAAATTTAGTTCGTGAAAATATAAAGAGCCTAAAGCCGTATTCTTCAGCAAGAGATGAGTTTAAGGAATTCAATGAAGAAATGATTTTTTTAGATGCAAATGAGAACCCTTATGAAAACGGTTTAAATCGTTATCCCGATCCTCAGCAAACTACTGTAAAAAGAGAATTGTCAAAACTTCAAAATGTAAATGAATCTCAAATACTTTTAGGTAATGGAAGCGATGAAGTTTTGGATTTAATTTTTAGAGTTTTTTGTGAACCAAAAGTTGATAATATTATTACCATTCCACCAACGTACGGGATGTATAAAGTACTGGCAAATATTAATGATGTTTTTGAAAAAGAAGTTTATTTAAATGAAAATTTTGAGCTCGATGAGGTGAAAATATTGGAGGCTATAGACGATAACTCTAAAATTTTATTTTTGTGTTCACCAAACAATCCCACAGGAAATTCATTTTCAATTAAAACGATAGAACTGTTATTATCTAGTTTTGAAGGTGTTGTGGTGATAGATGAGGCGTATATTGATTTTTCAAAACAAAAAAGTTGGTTAAATAGATTGAATGAATTTCCAAATTTAATAATAACACAAACCTTATCTAAAGCCTTTGGAATGGCGGGAATTCGATTGGGAGTTTGTTATGCTTCTGAGGAAATTATTTCTTTATTAAATAAAGTGAAGCCACCTTATAATGTAAACGAACTAACTCAACAAAGAGCCTTAAAAAGACTTCAAAATTTAGATGAAGTATCAGCTGAAATTAAAAAAATACTGAAAGCTAGAAAAAGATTAATTTGGAGGTTAAAAGAGATATCTTTTGTTGAAAAAGTTTTTCCTTCTGATGCTAATTTTGTTTTGGTAAAAGTGGATGATGCAAATTTAAGATATAACCAGTTACTAGAAAATGGCATTGTCATTAGAAATAGAACAAAACAACCTATGTGTGAAAATACGCTGCGTTTAACCATAGGTTCAAAAAAAGAAGTAAAAGAATTAATTAAAGTTTTAAAAACTCTTTAAGATGAAGAAAAAAGTATTGTTTATTGACCGTGATGGTACAATGATTAAAGAACCAGCAGATGAACAAATAGATGCATTTGATAAATTGATATTTTACCCGAAAGTTTTCACCTATTTAGGGAAAATAGCAAAAGAATTAGATTTTGAATTGGCGATGATTACAAACCAAGATGGTTTGGGAACAGATATATACCCAGAAAACACTTTTTGGCCTGTACATAATTTTATAATGAAATCGTTTGAAAATGAAGGAGTTGTATTTAGTGATGTTTATGTCGATAAAACATTTCCTCACGAAAATGCTAATACTCGTAAACCGAAAACAGGTTTGTTAACAAAGTATTTTTCTGGTGAATATGATTTAGAAAATTCGTTTGTAATTGGAGATAGATTAACTGATATTGAATTAGCTAAAAACTTAGGAGCAAAAGGAATTTTTATCAATGACAATACAAATTTAGGAACAGATGAAATTTCAGTAAAAAGAAGTGAATTAGATTCATTTATTGGCTTAGAAAGTAATGATTGGGAAAAAATATACGAGTTTTTAAAGTTAAATAATAGAACTGCTGAATTAACTCGAAATACTAATGAAACGAAGATACACATCAAGTTAAATTTAGATGGATCTGGAAAAAGTGATATTTCAACAGGAATTGCTTTTTTTGACCACATGCTCGATCAAATTTCTCGTCACGGAAATATGGATTTAACCATTCAAGTAAAAGGAGATTTAGAGGTTGATGAACATCATACAATAGAAGATACTATGATTGCTCTTGGAGAGGTTTTTGCTAAGGCACTAGGAAACAAATTAGGAATCGAAAGATATGGGTTTTGCCTGCCAATGGATGATTGTTTAGCGCAAGTAGCCATCGATTTTGGAGGTAGAAATTGGTTAGTTTGGGATGCAGATTTTAAACGTGAAATGATTGGTAAAATGCCAACAGAAATGTTTTATCATTTATTTAAATCATTTACCGATGGTGCAAGATGTAATTTAAATATTAAGGCCGAAGGAGAGAATGAGCATCATAAAATTGAAGGTATTTTTAAAGCTTTTGCAAAAGCCATAAAAGTTGCTGTAAAACGTGATCCAGAAAAAATGATTTTACCCAGTACAAAAGGAATGTTATAATATAGTTTTTAGCGGTTAGCCATTTGCTAATAGCCAAAAACCAAAAGCTAATAAATGAAAATAGTAATCATAAATTACGGAGCAGGAAATATTCAATCTATAAAATTTGCGATTCAACGGTTAGGTTTTGAAGCAGTTTTATCTGATAATGAAGAGGAGATTAGAAATGCTGATAAAGTTATTTTTCCTGGTGTAGGTGAGGCGAGTAGTGCAATGAAAAAATTAAGAGCTACGGGTTTGGATAAAGTAATTCCAACTTTAAAACAACCGGTTTTAGGGATCTGTTTGGGAATGCAATTAATGTGTAAGTATTGTGAAGAAGGAAATACAAATAGCTTAAATATTTTTGATGTTGATGTTATTAAATTTGATGATTCAGAAAAAGTTCCGCAAATTGGCTGGAACCAAATTGAAAATTTAAAGTCAAATTTATTTAAAGGTATTTCTGAAAAAGAATATGTGTATTTGGTGCATAGTTTTTATGCTCCATTAAACAAAGAGGCGATTGCAACAACCAATTACGGAATTAAATATGCTTCGGCATTGCAAGAAAAGAACTTTTACGGAGTACAATTTCACCCAGAAAAAAGTAGTAAAGCAGGTGAGCAAATATTAAAGAATTTTTTGGAGTTATAAACAATACGTCACACTGAACTTGTTTCAGTGTCGCATAATGATATGGATTAATTGGATGAGATTCTGAAACAAGTTCAGAATGACGATTAAATAAAAATAAACAACAATAATGAGAATTATCCCAGCAATAGATATAATAGAAGGAAAGTGTGTAAGACTTTCGAAAGGTGATTACGATACTAAAAAAATTTACAATGAAAATCCGCTAGAAGTTGCCAAAATGTTTGAAAATCACGGAATTAAAAATTTACATTTGGTGGATTTAGATGGCGCAAAAGCAAGTCATATTGTGAATTATAAAGTATTGGAAACCATTGCTTCAAATACGAGTTTATCAATTGATTTTGGTGGCGGATTAAAATCAGATGAAGATTTAAAAATCGCTTTTGAAAGTGGAGCAAATCAAATTACGGGTGGTAGTATTGCTGTTAAAAATCCTGAAAATTTTAAAAGTTGGTTGCAAAAATACGGAGCCGATAAAATTATTTTAGGAGCTGATGCCAATAACGAAAAAGTTGCTGTTGGTGGTTGGCTAGAAGAATCGGATAAAGAGTTAATCCCATTTATTCAAAGCTATTTAAAAGAAGGAGTTAGTTACGTAATTTGTACGGATATTTCTAAAGATGGAATGTTGCAAGGACCTTCATTTAATTTATATCAAAAAATATTAAATGAAACTGACAATATAAAGTTAATTGCATCAGGAGGAATTTCAACTTTTGATGAGTTACCTCGATTGGCAGAAATGGGATGTGAAGGAACCATTGTTGGTAAAGCTATTTATGAACATAAAATTAGTATGAAACAGTTAGAGAAATTTATATTAAATAATTAGCAATTCGCTTTTTGCCGTTAGCTATTTGCTAATTGCTCAAAGCCAAAAGCCAAAAGCTATAAAAATGCTTACAAAAAGAATAATTCCTTGTTTAGATATAAAGGATGGAAGAACAGTAAAAGGAATCAATTTTGTTGATTTAAGAGATGCTGGTGATCCAGTAGAATTAGCTGAAATTTACGCTAATGAAGGAGCAGATGAACTAGTTTTTTTAGATATTACTGCAACGGAGCAAAAAAGAAAAACGCTGGCTGAGTTGGTAATGCATGTTGCTGAAAAAGTAAATATTCCGTTTACTGTAGGTGGTGGAATTTCTTCAGTTGAAGATGTAGATTTATTGTTGAATTCAGGAGCTGATAAAGTATCTATAAATTCTTCAGCAGTTAAAAATCCGAAATTAATAAATGATTTGGCTGCAAAATTTGGAAGTCAGTGTGTTGTGGTTGCTATTGATGCAAAACAAATTAATGGAGAATGGATAGTACATTTGGTTGGTGGAAAAGTTCCAACAGATATTAAATTATTCGAGTGGGCTAAAGAAGTTGAGGAACGTGGTGCAGGAGAAATTTTATTCACATCAATGGATCACGATGGAACTAAAAATGGATTTGCTAATGAAGCTTTGGCTTATTTAAGTGAATTGGTTAATATTCCAATCATTGCTTCAGGTGGCGCAGGAAATATGCAACATTTTGCAGATACATTTACTAAAGGAAAAGCAGATGCAGCTTTAGCAGCAAGTGTTTTTCACTTTAAAGAAATAGAAATCGTAGATTTGAAAAACGAATTAAAACAGCATAATATACCAGTTAGGTTGTAGAATTTAGTCATTCTGAACTTGTTTCAGAATCTCATCTAAATTGGTTTAAAACATTATGAGATCCTGAAACAAGTTCAGGGTGACGTTTGTAAATTGAAATAAGATAATAAACAATTATGGATATAGATTTTAAAAAAAATAGTGACGGTTTAGTACCTGTAATAATTCAAGATTTTATTACAAGACAAGTTTTAATGTTGGGTTATATGAACAACGAAGCGTATGAAAAAACGGTTGAAACAAGTAAAGTAACTTTTTTTAGTAGAACAAAACAGCGTTTGTGGACTAAAGGTGAAGAAAGTGGTAACTTTTTAAACGTAGTTTCAATAAAAAATGACTGTGATAATGATACTTTATTAATTAAAGTTAAGCCTATGGGGCCAACTTGTCATAAAGGACCAGATACTTGTTGGAATGAATCGAATAAACAGTTTTTCGGGTTTTTATCTGAACTTGAAAATGTGATTAAAAGTAGAAGAATGAATGCAGATTCTGAAAAAAGTTATGTTGCATCATTATTTGAAAAGGGAATTAATAAAATTGCTCAAAAAGTTGGAGAAGAAGCTGTAGAAACTGTTATTGAGGCAAAGGATGATAATGATGATTTATTTTTAAATGAAAGTGCCGATTTACTTTTTCATTATTTAGTTTTATTACAAGCCAAGGGGTTTTCTTTAAAAGATATTGCTAAAGTTTTAGAAGGAAGGCATAAATAATATTATGCTTTTATTTCGTCAAGTTTAATTATTCATAAGGATTATTTTTAGATTTGGATATTTGTCTTTGAATTTATATCGTTTCAATCGAAACAATACAAATTCTAAAATTACCACCAAATTAAAAATGCTTTATTGATACTTCCTTTCGAGAATTTAATCCAAATTAAAGGAGAAAACTGCCGTTCAAAAAATGGGGTTATTTTTAACTGAAACGAATCAAAAGTTTCCCAATCAACATTTGTATGCGGAATAATTAACCAATCTTTTTTAGTTGGAATGTAGAATTTACAATTATTAAATTGCTGTAATTCTTTACGATTTATATAAAAACCCGCAATACAATCTTGATTTAAGGATGACAATTTTAAGTTTTGATTTGAAAACGGAACAAATAACTGTGCTTTAAAATACACTTGTTGTTCAATTTTTGAATTGTTTAAATGAATACTTTTCAAGTAATTACTGCACTCATTGGTAAAGAGTAGGGGTAATTGTTTGCGCTGTAATTTGTTTAATTTCTCAATCAAAGAATCTTTTTTGTTAGGGCCAATAAAATGTTCAATTTCTGTTTTTCCAACTGAATCATCATACAAATAAAACTTGTAAATAATTTCTAAGTGGATTGGTTTTTTATTCTTGTAAAGCAAACAATCTAACTCGCCTAATGTTACTTTATCTTGCTGAATTTGAATGTTTTCTGAAATAATTTTAACTTCTTTTACTTGCTCTAATTGAAAAGAAACAAACCGTTCTATATATTTCCCTAACCGAAATTTTTCATCAATTTTTAAATTAACAGCAAGAGATTTTTGTTCAATATTAAATTGCTGTAAATTAAAAATACTGTTGCCAACCCATAGACTTGGAGTTTGCAAAAACCCGTTAAAACGAAGTTGAATTTGTTTAGTAAGTAATTTCATTTCAAAATCGAAAATACAAATCTATTTTCAAATTGTTTTGTACATTGGACTTTTAAAAAAATTAAATTTATGCAATTCGAAAAACAAACATTACAATTCTTATCAGATTTAAAACACAATAACAATCGCGATTGGTTTAATGCACGAAAAGATACGTTTAAAATCCATCAAGATCACGCGAAAGAATTGTATGCATCTATTCGAAAATCATTAGAAAAACACGATGAAATTGATAAATTTAAATTATTTAGAATTTATAGAGATGTTCGTTTTTCAAAAGATAAAACGCCTTACAAACCTCATTTTGCAGGCTCATTTTCTCGTTTAGGAAAAGAGTTACGTGGCGGTTATTATTTACGAATTAGACCGGGCGAAAGTTTTTTAGCTGGCGGATTTTGGGAACCAAACAAAGAAGATTTGTTTAGAATTAGAAAAGAAATTGAGTTAGATGCAACTGAATTTAGAGCTATTTTAAAAGAAGAGAATTATAAAAAATATTTTGGCGGAATTTTTGAAGGAGAGGAGTTAAAATCAGCTCCAAGAGGTTTTAATAAAGAACATCCTGATGTAGATTTGTTACGTAAAAAAGGGTTTATTGCAGTTCGAAATTTTACAGATGAAGAAGTGTTATCTCCTAATTTTTTAACTGAAATTGATCAAAGTTATCGAGCATTACGTCCGTTTTTTAATTTGTTTAGTAGTATTTTAACAACAAATTTGAACGGAGAATCTATTTTTGATTAAAGAAATACTTTAAACTCAACACGTCATTCTGAACTGGTCACTGAGCGGAGTCGAAGTGTTTCAAAATCTCATACTATTCAATATTACAAATTTCCGTTTTGTTCTTTAATTTTTAACCTGAGATTTTTAAGCCTCAATTCTCTATCGAGTTTTACTTGGCGTAGTTTATTCTTTTTTTGATTCATTAACTTACTATGTTTAGCTTTATTGCGTGTATTTTTAGCGCTACCGTTTTTTGCCATAACAAATTAATTTTTATAAAAATTAACTATTTTTTTCTAATAAGGCCATGTAAAAACCATCATAACCTGTTTTAAAAGGAGATACTTTATGATCTTTTAAAATAGTGAAATTTGGATTGTTTTTTAAAAACGCTTTTACTTGATTTTCATTTTCCGAAGGTAAAATAGAACAAGTAGCATAGACCATTTTCCCTCCAACTTTAACTAATTTTGAATAATTTTCTAAAATTTCAGCTTGTGTTTTAATAATTTTTTCAACAAATTCAGGTTGTAATTTCCATTTACTATCTGGGTTTCTTTTTAAAACTCCAATTCCGCTACATGGTGCATCAATTAATACTCTGTCTGCTGTACCTCTCATTTTCTTCATCACTTTTGTGGAATCTAGGACTTTAGTAGTAATGTTATGTGCTCCAGCTCTTCGAGTTCTAATTTTTAATTTCTTCAATTTACTTTCGTAAATATCGGTAGCAATAATCTGACCTTTGTTTTGCATTAAAGCAGACAAGTGTAGTGTTTTTCCACCTGCACCAGCACAAGTATCAATTACACGCATTCCAGGTTTCACGTCTAGATACGCTGCCACCAATTGCGATGAAGCATCTTGAACTTCAAAAAAACCATTTTTAAAACATTCTGTCCTAAAAACATTAGCGCGTTCAACTAATTTTAAAGCATCGTTATAACCGTCTATTGTCACGGTTTCTATACCTTCTTCAGCTAATTTTTTTTGAAGAATTTCTTTATTGGTTTTTAAAGTATTTGTGCGTAAAATAACTTCAGCTTGTTGGTTTAAGGCTTCAGCTTCTTTAGCCCAATGTTTTTCACCTAACTCTTTAATGCAAAGCTCATCCATCCAGTCAGGAATAGATTCTTTAAAAACACGAATTTTTTGCAATTCATCAAATTTACCTTTAATTCTTCTTTCAGGAACACCATGTAATTGTGGCCAATCTGGTAGTGGATATCCTTTTAACACTGCAAAAACTGAAAAATTCTTCCAAACATTTTCAGTAGAATAGTGGTTTTTTGTACCAGCAATTTCATTGTACAATCGTTTCCAACGTACCATTTCATAAATGGTTTCAGCAACAAATTTTCGATCTCTAGCGCCCCAACGTGCATCACGTTTTAACGCTTTTTGAACAACTTTGTCGGCATATTCTCCTTCATTAAAAATAAGTTTAATAGAATCGATTACTGTAAAAACCAAATTTCTGTGCAGTCTCATATAAAAAAATTAGTTTGCAAAGGTAATCATTTTGTTACAGCATTTTCAAATTGTTTATTGAAAGCCTAATTGTTATCTTCGTGTTTTCAATTAAAATATGTCGGCTCAAAGCTTATCAACTTCAATTGTATATTTAAAAGGTGTTGGACCTAATAGGGCAGATTTGCTTAAAACCGAGTTGGGAATTCATTCTTTTGAAGATTTAATTCATTTTTTTCCGAATAGATATTTAGATAGAACGCAGTTTTTTAAAATCAATCAACTTCAGCAAAATTCATCTGAAATTCAAATAATAGGAAAAATAAGATCAGTTAAAACTGTTCAGCAAAAAAGAGGTAGCAGGTTAGTAGCCACTTTTTTTGATGAAACTGGTTCGATGGAATTGGTATGGTTTAGAGGTGCTAAATGGATTAAGGATGCGCTAAAAATGAACATTCCGTATGTTATTTTTGGCAAAACAAACTTTTTTAATGGAACGTTTTCAATGCCGCATCCGGAAATGGAATTACTTTCAGATTATAAAAAAAACCTACGCTCGGCAATGCAGCCTATTTATCCTTCCACCGAAAAATTAACAAATAAAGGTGTTTCGAATAAGGCAATTTCTAAAATGATTCAAAATTTAGTGGAAGAGTTTGGAGGGAATTTTGAAGAAACCTTATCAGATGAATTAATTAGTAATTTAGGCTTAATTAGTAAAAAGGAAGCACTATTAAATATTCATTTTCCAAAGAATCAAGAGCTATTAACAAAAGCGCAAAGAAGATTAAAGTTTGAAGAGTTATTCTTTATTCAGTTACAATTAATACGAAAAAAAATAGTCAGAAAATCAAAGATAAAAGGTTTTGCCTTTTCAAAAGTTGGAGCTATTTTTAATGATTTTTATAATAACAGGTTGCCATTCGATTTAACAAATGCTCAGAAAAAAGTTTTAAAAGAAATAAGAAAAGACATTGGTTCAAACGCTCAAATGAACAGACTTTTACAAGGTGATGTTGGCTCTGGAAAAACTATTGTGGCATTATTAACGATGTTAATTGCGCTCGATAATGGTTTTCAAGCTGCATTAATGGCGCCAACCGAAATTTTGGCAACGCAACATTACAATTCGTTAGTTGAATTGTTACAAGACTGCGATGTGAAAATTAAATTACTAACAGGCTCAACCAAAACAAAGGAAAGACGATTGTTGCACGCAGCTTTAGAATTGGGCGAATTGGATATTTTAATTGGTACGCACGCTTTAATTGAAGATAAAGTAAAGTTTAAAAACTTGGGAATTGCAATTATTGACGAACAGCATAGATTTGGCGTGGCGCAACGCTCAAAAATGTGGCAAAAAAACACGTTGCCACCTCATATTTTGGTTATGACTGCAACACCAATACCAAGAACATTGGCAATGAGTGTTTATGGCGATTTGGATATTTCTGTTATAGACGAACTTCCGCCGGGAAGAAAAAAAGTAAAAACAGCTCATAGATATGACGCAAATCGTTTATCTGTTTTCAAATTTATGAAAGAAGAAATTGAAAAAGGTCGTCAGGTTTATGTTGTTTATCCGTTAATTAATGAATCCGAAGCTATGGATTATAAAGATTTAATGGATGGTTTTGAAAGTATTTCAAGAGAATTTCCAAAGCCAAAATACCAGATTAGTATCGTTCACGGAAAAATGAAAGCTGTAGATAAGGATTTTGAGATGAATCGTTTTATAAAAGGCGAAACTCAAATAATGGTAGCAACAACTGTTATTGAAGTTGGTGTAAATATCCCTAATGCAAGTGTTATGGTTATTGAAAGTGCAGAACGCTTTGGATTGTCACAATTACATCAATTACGTGGTAGGGTTGGCCGTGGAGCTGAACAGAGTTTTTGTATTTTAATGACGAGCTTTAAACTGTCTTCCGATGCTAAAACTAGGCTTCAAACTATGGTTGAAACTAGCGATGGATTTAAAATTGCCGAAGTAGATTTAAAATTACGTGGCCCTGGAAACCTAATGGGCACTCAGCAAAGTGGTGTTTTAAACTTAAAAATTGCTGATATATTAAAGGATTCAGCTATTTTAAGAACGGCAAGAAATGTGGCAATTGATCTATTGAAAAAGGATGCTACGCTAAGTTCTTCAGAAAATTTACCGATTAAAAAAGCCTATCAAAAAATAAGCAGGAATAGTACAATTTGGTCTAATATTAGTTAATTTCAAAGGTTAAATTTGTCATTGCGAAATTTTTATTAAAAATTGTGGCAATCTCTTTTTAGATCAAAATTTTAAGTTTTTAGTTGAATAATTAGTTTGAAATAAAAACAATAACTACCTAATACTTAGTTTAGAAATCTTGTAACTATTTTGTAGATTTGAGTACTAACAAATAAAAAAACTTCATAATTATGGGAATATTTGACGAAATAAAGAAAAAACTAAGTCATGAATTTATTGACATTATTGAATGGCTAGATTCAACAGACTCAACTATTGTTCATAGGTTTGAACGATATCAGAATGAAATTAAGAATAATGCAAAGCTAATTGTAAGAGAGGGTCAAACGGCTGTTTTTATAAACGAAGGCCAGTTAGCCGATGTTTTTGAACCAGGAACTTACACTTTAAATACAAAGAACTTACCAATTTTAGCAACCTTAAAAGGTTGGAAATATGGTTTTAATAGTCCGTTTAAAGCTGAAGTATATTTTGTAAATACACATTTATTTACCGATGAAAAATGGGGAACGAAAAACCCAATTACATTAAGTGATGATAGATTTGGATTAGTTGAAATTAGAGCATTTGGAACTTATGCTTTTAAAATTAATGATCCTGGAAAGTTTATAATTGATATTGTTGGTACTGATGCAAACTTTACCAATTTTGAAATAAATGAACATCTAAAAAGTTTAATAGCTACACGATTTACCGATACTGTTGGAAGTGCAAATTTACCAATTGAGTTGTACGCAACTAATATCACTGAACTTTCAGAAACTTGTCAGGAAGTTATGCAGCCAGAATTTAATTCTGTAGGTATTTCTTTAGAAAAATTCTTTATTGAAAATGTTTCATTGCCAGAGGATTTGAAAAAAGAAATTTTTGAATACAGCAGAATTGAAAAATTAGATTTAGACAAGTTAGCGAAGTTTAAAACTGCAAAAGCTATAGAAGCGGCAGCAACAAATGAAGGTGGAACTGCAGGAGCAGGTATGGGAATGGGAATGGGTTTTGTATTAGCTCAGCAAATGGGAGGAATGATGAATCCAATGGGTGGCCAACAAAATGTGGCTCAACCAAATATGAGTACACCACCACCAATGCCAGTTCAAGCTCAATATTTTTATGCTGTAGCTGGGCAACAAATGGGGCCTGTTTCAATTGATTTATTAAAAGGGCTTTTTGCAAACCGTACCATAAATAAAGATTCGTTGGTTTGGAAACAAGGAATGGCTGGTTGGACAGCTATAAAAGATGTTCTAGAATTACAAGGATTTTTAGGAGGAAATACGCCTCCACCATTACCAACTGTTTAATTTTTTAGTTGAATAGAAATTCAATGGAAGAAAATAAAAAAGCAACATTAGAAAATAAAAAGGCCTGCTCCCAATGTGGAGCAGAGTTGCTTTTTAAACCTGGTACGACTTCAATTCATTGTAATTATTGTGGAAATGAAGAGCAAATCATAACTGATGAAAACGGATTTAAGGAGCTAGAGTTGAAACCTTATTTGGAAAAAATGGGTTCTTTATCTCATTCCGAAGAAATTTTAATGCTTCATTGTAATAGTTGTGGTGCGAATCAACATATTCAAGATAATTATAAATCATTGCATTGTGTGTACTGTACAATGCCACTGATTCGTGATGATGCTAAACTAGAAGATTGGATTTTGCCTGGTGCTGTTGTTCCGTTTCAATTAAATGAAAAAAAATCACATCAATTATTTTCAAATTGGGTGAAAAGTTTATGGTTTGCTCCAAATGAATTGAAAAGAGCAGCTTTAGATTTGGAAAACACAAAAGGAGTTTACTTACCTTATTGGACATTTGATGCTCAATTGTATGCTAAATATAGTGGAAAACGTGGAGATTATTACTATGTTAGTGTTCCTTATACCACTACACAGAATGGAAAAACAGTAAGAAAAACTAGAAGAGAACAAAGAACTAGATGGAGTCCTGCAAGTGGAAAAGTAAAAGGATTTGTAGATGATACGTTAATAAAAGCTTCGATCCAAAAAAAACATACTATTCCTTCAAAAGTTTCGAATTGGAATTTGTCAGCATTAAAACCATTCGATTCTAGCTATTTAGCCGGTTTTGTAACAGAGAAATATACAATTCCACTTAAAGATGGACATTTTAAATCTACCAAAGAAGCTGAGCAAATTGCGAAAAGATGGGCGAGAAGAGATATTGGTGGTGATACGCAAATGGTGAGTTCGATTAAAATGGATTTAAGTGAAGAAACTTTTAAGCATATTTTACTGCCAATTTATATTAGTTCTTATAAATTTAAAGGTAAAGTATATCAATTTTTTATAAACGGGCAAACAGGGAAGTTTACTGGAACTCGCCCATATTCATATTGGAAAATATTTTTCTTAGTTATTATTATTCTAATTATTGTTGCCGTAATAGCTTTGGTTAGTAATAAGTAAATTTCAAAGAAAAGACAACTTCTTAGCTATCACTTCTCGTAATGACAATAAACGACCGTCATTGCGAATGCAGTGAAGCAATCTTTGCATTTTAACCGAAAGATTACTTTGTCGCTATCGCTCCTCGTAATGACGACATATGAACGTCATTGCGAATGTAGTGAAGCAATCTGTACATTTTAACCGAAAGATTACTTCGTCGCTATCGCTCCTCGTAATGACGTTATACTTGTCATTGCGA
>Ga0209121_10002012_pt1 | contig 20968 bp, 21 predicted proteins | sample Cruoilmetagenom3_FD_187292 | JGI IMG/M metagenome (GOLD analysis project Ga0209121, IMG submission 187292) | Oil polluted marine microbial communities from Coal Oil Point, Santa Barbara, California, USA - Sample 3 (SPAdes) (version 2) | ecosystem: Environmental > Aquatic > Marine > Oil seeps ...
CCCCCCCCCGCTCATCATTACCATTTTATCCTCTTGAACCAGATACAGCCTGAGCACCTCGCGCGCCACCCGATCTACGCCTACTGGGGCCACCGTTATTACCAGCGCCCTGTGAACGAGCACTCCCTCTATTGCCGCCACGGTTACCACCAGCGCTGCCTCCTGCCCGAGACCGGCCACCTCCACCACGATTTTGGCGGCCATTTTGAATCGGCTCAGCCTTGATAGATGGGTCTGGCTTATAACCTTCTACATCAACTTTAGGCACTTCACTTTTGAGAAGACGCTCTATATCACGCAAAAGTTTATGCTCATCAACACAGACGAGGGAGACCGCTTCACCTTCATTCCCAGCTCGACCCGTACGACCAATTCGGTGCACATAATCTTCGGGAACATTAGGGAGTTCGAAGTTAACCACATGAGGTAGCTGGTCAATATCAAGACCACGAGCTGCAATATCAGTAGCCACTAACACCCGCACTGCACCACGCTTAAAATCTGCAAGCGCACGCGTACGTGCACCCTGACTTTTGTTGCCATGAATAGCTGCGGCCGTTAGACCATCATTACCCAGCTGCTCGGCCAGGCGGTTAGCCCCATGCTTGGTGCGAGTAAAGACCAACACCTGCTGCCAATTACCAGAACCAATCAAGAAGGAGAGCAGCTCACGCTTCCTACCTTTATCGACAAAATGGACCACTTGGTCAACGCTTTCGGCGGTTGTATTGCGCCGCGCCACTTCAATTAATGAGGGGGAATCCAGCAAACCGTCAGCCAGCCGCTTGATCTCATTGGAGAATGTCGCAGAGAACAATAGATTCTGACGCCCTTTTGGTAACAGTGCCAAGACCTTGCGAATATCATGAATAAATCCCATATCCAGCATGCGATCGGCTTCATCCAGGACTAAGATTTCAACCTGAGAGAGGTCCAGGGTTTTTTGATTTACGTGGTCTAAAAGACGCCCCGGCGTCGCGACTAGAATATCGACACCCCGACGCAACATAGCAATTTGCGGATTAATTTTGACACCGCCAAAAATGACCGCAGAACGCATTGGCAAGTACTTACCATAGGTCTCGACGCTCTCGCCCACTTGAGCGGCTAACTCGCGCGTTGGCGTTAGAACCAAAGCACGAACCGGGCGTTGACCGCCGGCGGGCTTCTGAGCACTCAGCCTTTGTAATAGGGGCAGAGTAAACCCGGCTGTCTTGCCAGTGCCTGTCTGTGCACCCGCCAGAACATCGCCGCCCTTTAGGACAACAGGAATAGCTTGAGACTGAATAGGTGTAGGTTGGCTGTAGCCTTGTTCTGACACAGCACGAAGTAGTTCGGCCGATAGGCCGAGATCAGTAAATAACATATAAAAATAGAACTCCGGAACCAACCTGCTCTATGCACGAGGCACAACGACGGTCTAAGGCTGGAAATAAATTAAATAGGGTGTCTGGAAAAGATCAAAAACGCTACTTAGGACATAAGGGTACCGACCGATGGGCACCACGAAGACCGCGACTATAACAGGGGAAACTTAGCAAGTCCAATGAGCAACAATCCTCCCCCCAGCTTTATACTAGCCATCGCCCCCAGAGTCTGGGTCTATTTTTCAAACATAGAGACGTCTCTATCTAGGTAAAAAGACATCCAGGCGAGCCAAAAGGCGGTGGCGGAAGATCAGGATTAGAATGAGGCACGGGATAGAGACGTTATGAACTGGTAGATCGTATAAAATTTCGGGAGAAAAGTAAGATTGCCAGACAAGATGCCAGGCAATCTATTGGTTGAGCCATGAACACTATACGTCAAAAAGAGCCTTAAACGAGATAAGGCTATAGCACCTCAATCTCTTTTTAGCAGGCCCTTTAAACCACCAAGCTTCTCCTCTACTTGCTGTTTGACTTGCTCGCCAGCATCCTTCAATGCCCCAGAGTTCGTCACGGCACCTGCTGCGCCCTTGTTAATAGCGGCCAGCACTTGATTAACGACTTCTCCGGCTGTGGCACCACCCGACTTTTCACCAATACCAGTCATATGAATCGGCGGCAAGGGCAAGCTGATAGGCTTGCTACCCAGCAGCGCATTACTGTAGCTGATTTTACCGCCGGAAATACTGAGGTCTTTAATAATCAATTTCTTAGCGGCAGCCTCCTCACTATCCCCTTCGGAGGAGGAGCTTTCACTGCTTGAACCAATCGCCTGTTCAACATTCTTCTGTAGCTGATCCAGGTTTGTGCCCCCTTTCAGAGATTCGTATGTGATTTCTGGCGCTATGATCAGAATACTGTCAATCACAATAGTATCTGTCGTCACAGACTCGGGATCGATTGCCAGGGAAATTTCACCTAACGAAAATGCATTAGCCGTTTTAAAGCCAGCGGGATTACCGACAACCAGCCCTTTTAAGCTACCCTCACCCGATGTCAGAGAAAGATCTACATCCCTCAATGTCACACTTGATTTGGTCAGCTCCGGCCCGACAGTTTCAACCACTGCCTTGATACCCTTGTCGAGGTTAAGAACACCAACAACGAGTACAATCAACAGCACTACAACCAAACCAGCTAAGATCTTAAACAACGTTTTCATTCTTATTCTCCGCTAAAGAGGTAATTCCCTATTTGTTGATTCTAGACACACAATCTTACAATAACATGATATTAGGGGCAGACGCCCACTACGAATAAAGGATAGTCAATGGCAAATCCTCTTCAAAGCGGTCCTGGATATTTGTTTCAGGGGTTGCGGTTACTTAACCACCCTCAAATACGCTGGTTTGTGTTGGGGCCAATGCTGATCAATATTTTGCTGTTTATCTTGCTTACCTGGGTTGCCATTGAGCAATTTAGTGACTTATTAAGCTGGATGACCGATAGAATTCCCGAGTGGTTGGGTTTTATTGCCTGGCTCTTTTGGATTCTGTTTGGTGGTTTTTTGTTATTGGTCTATGGCTACAGTTTTGCCATTCTAGGCAATATTCTCGCGTCGCCATTCTACGGGCCACTCGCCGAACGAGTGGAGGCTGTACTGACAAATAGTTGCCACACATCGCCGATGACCACCAGACAGACGCTAGCGCTTGCAGGACACGCTGTAAAACGTGAGTTCATCAAGCTAGGGTATTTTTTGCCTAGAATTATCGGCGTATTGCTGTTGACCCTGATACTGTCTTTTATTCCCGTCCTAAATTTACTAGGACCCGCCCTAGCCTTTTTCTGGGGGGCTTGGTCTCTGGCGCTTCAATATCTGGACTATCCTGCAGACAACAATCGGGTTGAGTTTATTGAGTTACGAGAACAGCTCAGCAAAAGGCGCTTGGCTGCATTGAGCTTTGGCGGCAGCATTTTGCTTGCCACCACCATTCCAATTTTAAACCTGTTTGCTATGCCAGCTTCGGTGATTGGAGCAACATCCTTCTGGCTTCAGCGGATGGAGCCTGAACAAAAAAGGTCTGGATAGCGGTCCTCATCACTACGTTTACCGCTATGATTTAAACAACCTTAGGCAACGTGTTTATTTAATGCCACTTCCCTAAAGCTTAAACAAGGATGCATCAGGCTGCTTACAATCGAGCTTTTTACCCAACAATTTCTGTATAGGCTCCAGTAAAAAGGCGTCATCCTCACAAGCAAAACTAATCGAGGTGCCGCTTTTTCCAGCGCGCCCTGTACGGCCAATACGGTGCACATAATCCTCTGACTCTTCAGGCAATGTGTAATTAATCACATGGCTAATACCATCGATATGAATGCCTCGGCCGGCAACATCAGTAGCCACCAACACCTTCAACTTACCAGACTTAAAATCTTCCAGGGTTCTAACCCGCTTACCTTGGGGAACATCGCCAGAAAGTAGCCCAACACTAAAACCCTTGCCCCTGAGTTTTTCCTGAAGTCGTCGACATTGATCGCGACGGTTGGCAAAAACGATCACACTCTCCACATCATCCTGACTAATAATGTTGTAGAGCAGTTGGAATTTTTCGTTGCCCGAAGTGATATACACTTTTTGATTCACTGTGTCTGTGGCCACATTTTCTGGCTCAATCTCCACGCTGACAGGGTCAATGGTCCACTGCTCAGCCAAACTCATCACTTCAGGCGTAAACGTCGCAGAGAAGAATAATGTCTGACGGCTTTCCCTGTGCGGGGTCAAACGAACAATACGGCGAACCTGAGGAATAAAACCCATGTCCAGCATGCGATCTGCCTCATCAAGCACCAGAATTTCAGTGCGATCCAAGTAGACGTCACGACTACCGGCAAAATCCAGCAACCGCCCTGGTGTCGCGACCAAAATATCGCAGAAATTCTCTTGAAGATGGCGCTTTTGTTTATCGTAATCCATCCCCCCAACCAACGTATGCACGTTTAAATCAGTGTATTTACACAATGCCTTGGCATCGTCCGCAATCTGCATAACCAGTTCACGGGTTGGCGCAATAATCAAAGAGCGAGTCTCTCCAGCAAAACGATCATCGTCTACCGGGTTATTCAGCAATTCCGTAATGATGGTCACCAGAAAAGCTGCTGTTTTACCCGTGCCTGTCTGGGCCTTACCCACTACATCGTGAGCACGCAAAGTATATGGCAGAGAGCGCGCCTGTATCGGCGAACAATATTTAAATCCCTGATCGGCAATGGCATGCATGAGAGACAAGGGTAAATCCAAGTCATGGAACCGGGTCTTTCCGGCTTCTGGTATCACTTCGAACTGAGACAAGTCCCAAGTTTCGGGTGTTGGTTTCGCACCCCCACTACGACGCCTGCGGCCACGACGGCGAGGCTGGTTTTTCTGCTGATCCTTGGAAGTTTGACTGGTACTAGGGTTGTTCTGTTCACTCATAATGTTGCCGATGCAAGATGGTTCGCTTGGAACCATGGACTAGAAAGGCCCGGGATTATAGCACGGGATAATAAAACCGCGGACCTGGCGACAATTGGATGTGCATTAGACGGAGTGGGTAGATATGAATACCGTTAAAAATCGTCTGTTAAGCGAGTCGCTCATTGGCTTTTAACGGCCTGACCAACCAATAATCCACACTGGTGAAACGCCCTCCACCCGTAAAGAGCAAGCTGAGCAACATAATAAAATAGGTGGCGGCGAACTCAATTCCATTTTTCAACACCGTAATCGAACCGGCTTCCGTCAGATAAGGCAGGTTGCCGTGTTCTTCCAGAATCGATATAGCCTGGCTTTTACGCTCTAGGGCCTCATCAATCAAATCGGCCCGCCACTCCCAAGGCACCGCGAGCTTTGCTTCGGGCAACGCGTGCCAACCGTTACTCCAGTGGGCCGTTGTCGCTGCAATCACCATCGTCAACATCAAAGGAATACTGGTAAGCCGGGTGAGCAAACCAAACAGCAAAAGCCATCCGCCTAAAAACTCTGTCCAACCGGCCATGAAGGCCAACACTTCGGACATCGGTAAACCTAGCCCCCAATCCGGGTTTCCAAACCAGGCTACAACATTCGGGTCTGCCGTTAGCCGCTCAAATAATCCCAGCTCATCTGCGCCCAGTTGCAACTTGCCATATCCGGCTTTAATAAAAATAGGCGCCAAAAAAATTCTTAACAGCAGTGGCGCTATACCATCAAAACAACTGAGCAAACCCAGTATTTGCTGACGCGTTTGGCGATAAATGCCATTCACGGGAATATCCATATTACTTCTCATTATTTGTTAGCAACTAGAGAGGGAGGCAATTGTAGTATCGACACCCGATTTTTATCTGACGATTTGGTCAACGATTGCTTTTTAGACTGTTTTTCTTGGAAAAGTTTTAATCTCTTTTATCGTAATAACTTAACGGGCACTCGCCTCGACCCCCAATTACCCGGTTTCGCATCAAATACTCCCGCTATATTGGTACCACAAGTATGGCAGCGACCGTACTCATTCAACCCCCAAAATCCTAGCTCATACCAGTCCCGCTCAATAATCAATTCACGACAATTGGGGCAATAGGTGCTGCCACCCGAGCGATCGTGCACGTTGCCTGTATAGGCATAATGCACACCGTTCCGCATAGCAATTTGCCTTGCCCGATTCAGCGTCTCCGGTGGCGTAGCCGGGGTATCCTGCATTTTCCAATCAGGGTGGAACGCCGAAAAGTGCATGGGCACATCTGCCCCTAGGTTTTCTACCACCCAGGAGGTCATTTCATTCAGCTCGGCATCCGAATCATTTTCACCAGGAATAATCAGCGTGGTCAGCTCCAACCACACATTCGTTTCGTGCGCGATGTATTGCAACGTTTCCAAAATATTTTGTAGGTGCCCACCACAAATCTTATGATAAAAAGATTCAGTGAAAGCCTTTAGGTCAATATTTGCCGCGTCTATGTATTGAAAAAACTCACGGCGTGGCTCTGCATTTATATAGCCCGCACTGACCGCCACACTTTTAACCCCCAACTCCCGACAGGCTTTCGCCACATCCACCGCATACTCCAAAAAAATAACGGGGTCGTTATAAGTAAAGGCAATACTGCGACACCCTAACTCAACTGCCGTCTCAACCAATCGCTCCGGCATTGCGGTATCGGCCAGGGTGTCCATTTCGCGGGATTTGCTCATATCCCAGTTCTGACAAAACTTACAGGCTAAGTTGCAGCCTGCCGTACCAAAGGACAGCACCGAAGTGCCCGGAAGGAAATGATTGAGTGGTTTTTTTTCAATGGGATCGACACAAAACCCACTGGAACGCCCATAGCTATAGAGTACAACCTCATCACCCTCCCGGCCTCTCACATAGCACAACCCTCTCTGCCCCTCGTGTAACTTGCATTCACGAGGACACACATCACACTGGATCCGACCATCGTCCAGCAGATGCCAATACTTAGTAGGGTACGTTGCTGGCGGCGACACGATCATAAACACCTCCCAAAAACCGTTGACCCAGCTTTTAAATAAACGATAAAAGCACTATATAGTTATAGACCACAGTTACATGACTGGAATTCAAATGCTGAGAAGAGAGCCCGCCGTTGCAGGTATGTTTTATCCTGGCAACCCACAGGATCTTAAGGAGCAGGTGGATAATTTTCTGCTAGGGGAAAGAACACAACACATCATACCCAAAGCATTAATTGTTCCTCACGCGGGGTATATTTACTCAGGTGCCATTGCAGCCACTGCATACCGACTACTACAACCTATCACACACCAACTGTCGCGGGTCATTCTGTTAGGCCCGTCCCACCACGTCCCCCTCGCAGGGCTATCCACATCATCGGCTACTTTTTTTTCTACCCCCCTAGGCGATATCCCCATTGATCAAAGTGGCATCAATGCATTATTAAAACTGTCGCTGATCGACATAAGTGATGAAGCTCACCAACTCGAACATAGCCTGGAAGTGCAGCTCCCATTTCTGCAGCAAGCAATAGACCGGTTTCAGTTGTTGCCCTTGGTCGTGGGTAACGCCAACGCTGAATTAGTAGCGGAAGTATTACGTTGCACCTGGGGAGGTGATGAAACATTGGTTGTTGTCAGCTCAGATCTCAGCCATTATCACCCCTACAAGGAAGCCCAGTATTTAGATCGCGAGACGACAACGATGATTGAGCAGTACGATAGTCGTCTGGTGGGCACCCAAGCTTGTGGCTGCAACGCCATAAACGGCTTGCTCAAACTGGCAAAAAATGAACGGATGACCGTTAGAACTCTCGATTTAAGAAACTCCGGAGATACCGCTGGTGACAAGGAAAGCGTGGTGGGATACGGCGCCTATGCCATTTATTGAATTATCGGGTGACGATCAACAGCAACTTCTTTCGCTGGCACGTGAAAGCATTCAGGTCAGGCTTCTATTTGATCGTGATTTACATATCGATGAAACTACCTTTAGTCCCGCGCTACAACAACTGGCAGCTTGCTTTGTAACGCTCAGAATAAAAGGCACTCTCAGAGGTTGCATAGGTACCCTGGAAGCATCGCAGCCATTGGTGACTAACGTGGTTCATAACGCAGCGGCCTCAGCCTTTGAGGATCCGCGCTTTCCGGCAATCAACCGAGACGAAGAATCAAAGCTGCATATAGAAATATCAGTGCTCACAGAGCCGACCCCTATATCGTTCAATTCTGAAGCAGAACTACTGGAAAAGTTGGTACCAGAGAAAGATGGGCTGATTATTGAAAAAGGCTCTCATCGAGCAACCTTTTTACCTACGGTGTGGCGCTCGATACCTGACAAGGCCGAATTTCTGAATCAGCTAAAACGAAAAGCGGGGCTTGCTGATAATTTCTGGTCAAATAACCTGAAGGCATGGCGCTATGACACTATCAGCTTTGAAGAATAAGCTATTTTTATCTCTGTGACGATTAGGTTACCCTAGCGCACCCAGTAAAAATCCTAAGATAAACCCTTAAGATATACTGTAGAAAAAACTCGTTAACAACGCCCTTGGGATAAAACAATGACCAATGTTGAAGTTCGCGCTCTGCGCAATGCTATGGGCAATTTTGCCACGGGCATCACGGTAGTTACCGCCATCAATGAGAATGGCGAACCCCAAGGCATGACAGCCAATAGCTTCTCGTCCGTATCATTGGAACCGCCATTGATATCCTGGTGTGTTGGAAAAGACTCCAGATTGTTTGAGCTATTTGGAAAGACCAACCATTTTGCGGTACATATCCTACACAGTGGCCAGCAAGCTGTATCACAGTTATTTGCTGGTCCCGAAGAAAATAAATTTGATCAGCTTTCCTGGTGTCCAGGCATTAATGGAGTGCCATTACTGGATGATTGTGCGAGTGTGTTTCAGTGTGAAATGGAGCACCGCTATCCAGGTGGAGACCACACCATCTTGGTTGGCCGGGTTTTGGACTTCACCTCGATGCCCATGCCTCCACTGATTTTTCACGGCGGCCAATATCAGGAGCTGAAATAACCGAAAAAACCTGGGCCAACGGAACATTTCGGCAACGCTATTTTAAAAAGCCTACGCTCGACAACAAACGGTTACCCTGTCCAGACCAGCAAGGTCCATATATGTCGTAACTTTACAGTATCCGGCCTGCGACATTACTTCACGCACCTCACCTGCCTGCTCATAGCCATGCTCCAACATCAGCCACCCACCGGGCTTAAGATGTGAGCCGGCACTGGCAACAATCGCACGAATGTCTGCAAGACCAGATTCGTCCGCCACCAAGGCAGAACTTGGCTCAAATCGCACATCTCCTTGACGGAGATGTTTATCCTCCGCACAGATATAAGGCGGATTACTAACAATCAAATCAAACTGCTCTTCTGCGAGATTAGAAAACCAGTCACTCTGAGATATTTGGACGTGATCAAATCCAAGCTGCCGTCGATTTTCTTGCGCCAGTGCTACGGCCGCTGCAGATGAATCCACCGCAAAGATATTCCAATGTTGTTTTTCACTGGCCAACGCCAAAGCAATAGCACCCGTCCCGGTGCCAAGATCGAGAACAGCGGCCTTCTCGCTAAGGCCCAACCCCAAAGCCAGCTCAACTAACAACTCAGTTTCTGGTCTGGGAATTAATGTCACAGGAGAGACTTTTAGAGAAAGAGACCAGAACTCCCGTAGCCCCGTCAGGTGAGCCACGGGCTCTCCGTTCAAACGTCGGGCAAATAACGCCTGAAATTGCTGGTGTTGATCCGTATTGAGTGGACGTTCTGGCCAGGTATACAGGAAGCTTCGGTCTTTTCCCAAAACATAGCCAAGTAAGATCTCGACATCCAGCCTGGGCGTATCACTCACGGCCGACAACGCATTACTTTGTTTCAGAACGTCAGATATTGTTGCCAACACGAAATTATCCAGACAACTCGGCCAGCTGCTCCGCCTGATGCTCGTTGATGAGAGGCTGAACCACTTCGGCGAGCTGCCCTTCCATTATTTCACCCAGCTTATACAAGGTGAGATTGATACGGTGGTCAGTCACCCTGCCCTGGGGATAGTTATAGGTACGAATCCGCTCTGAGCGGTCACCGCTCCCCACCAGTGAACGACGTTCGTCAGCAATATTTTTTGCCGCAACTTCCTCTTGAGCATTTTTCAAACGAGCGGCCAACAATGACATCGCCCTCGCCTTATTCTTGTGTTGAGAGCGCTCATCCTGGCATTCCACCACAAGGCCGGTTGGCAAGTGGGTGAGACGAATAGCTGAGTCGGTTTTGTTAACATGCTGGCCACCAGCACCTGATGCTCTAAAGGTGTCTACCCGAAGGTCACCCTTATTAATATTCACCTCGTCTAGTTCATCGGCTTCGGGCATCACGGCTACAGTACAAGCCGAGGTATGAACGCGCCCTTGAGATTCAGTTTCAGGCACTCGCTGCACCCGATGAGCACCAGACTCAAATTTTAACTGAGAGTACACACCCTGCCCTACAATTCGGCTAATGATCTCTTTGTAACCACCATGGTCACCTAGACTCTCACTGATAATTTCCACCTTCCAACGTTTACTTTCAGCATATTTGCTATACATACGAAACAAGTCGCCAGAAAAAATAGCCGCCTCGTCGCCACCGGTTCCGGCACGGATTTCGAGAAAAATATTTTTTTCATCATTGGGGTCTTTTGGCAACAGTAATTTTTGCAGTTCAATTTCCAGCGATTCTAGTTCCACTTCACCGCTCTTCATCTCCTCCTGCGCCATGTCGCGCATGTCGGGATCTGTATCTTTGAGAAGTAACTTAGCATCGGAGATACTCTCCTGAACCTGCACGTAGTCGGCATAGGTTTTAACCACTGGCTCCAGCTCAGAATACTCTTTCGACAGATCGCGAAAACGATTTTGATCGCCTATAACATCGGGGTCACTTAATAGTGCACCCACCTCTTCGTGCCGGTCGGACAAAGTCTGTAGTTTTTCCAGGATAGACGCTTTCATTAATTCTCTTTATTTATCTATTTGTTTATTTATCTGACGGCTTATCTGAACTGTCTTCATCCGGTTTTTTTAAACCAAATAGATCGTGAGCCAGGTGAATATGCTCTGTGCGCCCTTCTTCTCCGGCGAGCTTTAACCTTGCCGTTGGGGTATGCAACAGTTTGTTCGTCAAGTTCCGCGCGAAGCTTCTTAGTACTTGCTCGGGATCCTGACCAGTTCGCAGTGCTGACAGCGCTTTATCCGTTTCCAGATCCCGAGTTTCTTCTACACTGCTGCGAAAGGCACGAATCGTATCTACCACCCCCAGTGCCTGCCACTGGCTTTGCCAGGCTGCCACTCCCGCCTCAATAATTTCTTCGGCTTTGCTCGCAGCTTGCTCTCGAGAGCGCATATTTTCCAAAATGACTTCCTGAAGGTCATCGACGGTATACAGATAAACATCCTGTAATTTAGCGACCTCTGGCTCGATGTCTCTGGGCACCGCAATATCTACCATAAACATAGGTTTATGTTTGCGCTGTTTTAACGCAGATTCCACTGCGCCTTTACCAAGAATAGGCAACTGGCTGGCCGTTGAAGAAATCACCATATCAGCCCCTTGAATGAACTCGGGGATTTCAGACAATAAAATAGCGTGTGCACCAAATTGTTGTGCCAAATCCTGAGCGCGACTCAAGGTTCGGTTGGCAACAGTAATGCCGCCGACCTGTTTATCCAGCAAATGCCTTGCCACCAGCTCAATGGTTTCGCCCGCACCAATCAAAAGTGCATGCACATCCCGTAAGTCAGAAAATATCTGTTGAGATAAATTCACCGCAGCATATGCCACTGATACAGGGTTTTGACCAATGGCTGTTTCAGTGCGAACCTGTTTTGCTATCGAAAAGGCCTGCTGAAACAATTGATTAAGATGGGTTGAAACTTTTCCCGCTTCTCTGGCTACCGCATAGGCAGATTTTAGCTGACCAAGGATTTGTGGTTCACCTAGAATCATAGAGTCCAGCCCACTGGCTACTTTCATGATATGACGGGCGGCATCTTCCTTATAGTGGATATAGTGGCAGTCATCCAAGGCATGGCGAGACATCTGGTGATATTCAGCCAGCCAGTCCAACACCTGTTCAGGGTGATCACTGGCACCATAGATTTCAGTGCGATTACAGGTGGAAAGAATGGCAACCTCACCGACGCCAGCGACATCACCTATCTGCTGGAGCGCGTCGACCATTTGCTCGGGCGCAAATGCCACCCTCTCCCGAATATCAAGAGACGCAGTACGGTGATTGATTCCCAAAGCAAAAATGGCCATAGATTCAGAGCTTAGATATGAACCCGCAATTGTCCGATCCCCAGAGTTTAAAGACAAGTAGTATTGGACTTTAGCAAAATGGAATCGTCAGCTTTCGTTATTGTCAGAGTATTTAGCTACAATGCAGGAACAAGCCATAACGCAATTGCGTGAAATAAGTAACCCTATGAAAAAAGCCTGTTTTAACCCATTGGCACTGGTTTTAGCCATACTACTGACTCACGGTTGTGCCACCCAACCTCTAGAGAACACCACCAGTGTGGAGGCATCTGATCAAACGGAAAAACTTGAAGCAGAGACACCTAAAGACGCCAACCCGACTATTGAAGAAATTCAAATCGACTATCCCGTACGCCCGTTTTCAACGGAAAGTCTCTACGACCTACTCGTAGCTGAACTGGCTGGCATCAGAAACGACCTTCCCTTATCACTGGATAAATACCTCATACAAGCCAGGCAAACCCGAGACCCCGGCGTGGTAAGCAGAGCATCCCGTATTGCAGCCTATCTCGAAAACCGCGAAGCGCTACTGGAAATGTCACTATTATGGAGCGAGGTGGAACCACAGAGTCTTGATGCCCACAGCATGGCATCATTATCCCTTAGCAGAGCGGGTCGTTACATTGATGCGCTACCCCATGCAGAATTTTGCTTGCTTCGCGAGCACAACGAACCCCTGATGACGCTAATTATTTCGGCGAACCGAGCCTCCTCCGCACAACGGGAAACGCTGCTACAACAATACCCACGATTAAAAACCCTGCATCCCAATAATGAGGCCCTATTACTTACCGAGGCAATATTACTGCGCCAGCAGAGTCGACTTGCCGATGCGATCGAGATCGTCGACCAATTACTTGAAACCACCCTCATAAAAGAACCCGCCATTATGTTGAAAGCCCAGCTACTTCACCAGATGGGCAACAAAGAGGCCGCCTCAAATTTTCTTGAGCAGTCACTAGTCAACGCACCTGGCAACAGGCGGCTACGTCTTCAATATGCGCGTTTTTTAGCCGAAGATGATTTACAGGGGGCCCACCAACAGCTTACGCGCTTGGTAGAGGAATACCCCAATGATCCCGAATTAATCTACACCCTAGCCTTAGCTAGCCGAGGAATAGGCCTGCGCGTTGAAGCCTTGAAACTATTTGCCCAGCTAATTCAATTTCCCAGCACGGCTGCGTCTGCCCATTTCGAGTTGGGAACTATGGCAGAGCAGGAAAAGAATATTGAATCCGTTCTGTTTCACTATCGGCAAGTATTGTCGGGACCAAAATTTTTGCCCGCAGCCGTTCGGCTAAGCAAGTTTATGGTCAATCATGGCCAGATGAAGGATGCCCGGCTTTACCTGCAAAAACTTCGCCTGGACAACCCACAACAAGCCGCACCACTGTACCAAATTGAATCGGAGTTGCTCGCAGAACAACAACTGCTGGACGATGCTTATCATTTACTCAGCGAAGCTATTCTTCTGGAACCAAACAATATCCAGCTGCTTTATATGCGCTCCATGCTCAGCGAGCAGAAAAATGATTATGTTCGCTCTGAGGCAGACCTTCGTGCCATCTTGGTACAAGACTCAGATAACGCGATGGCACTCAATGCTCTCGGTTACACATTAACCGTACACACCGACCGCTACGAAGAAGCTCATGAGTTAATACTGAGAGCATTGGAGTTGAACCCGGGTGACCCCGCCACTATTGATAGCCTTGGCTGGGTATTCTACCAACTGGGGAAATACGACAAAGCCATCCACCATCTGCGCCAGGCCATGGAAAAAATGCCCGACCCGGAGGTGGCCGCACACCTGGGAGAAGTTTTGTGGGTCACCGGCCAGCGCGAAGAAGCTACCTCAGTCTGGAGAACTATCCTGGAAAAAGACCCTGAAAATGATGCCGTTCGTCAAACGATGAAGCGCCTCAAAGCAGAATAAGCCGATGAGATTACACCTGAAATTACTGCTGGCACTCACGGCAACACTGCTGGGTGCCTGCTCCACACAAACCTACCAACCAACCACCGCGGTAGTTAACTGGGAGCAACATGTTCGACAGTTACAACTATTAGATGACTGGCTACTGGATGGCAAACTGGGTTATCGAGATAGCCGTGAAGGTGGCAGTGCCTGGGTCAACTGGGCGCAACAAAAAGATACCTTTGAACTAAAACTCAATGGTCCGTTTGGGGCGGGCGCGACCTATATTTCAGGACATAAAAGCTATGCTGAACTACAACGTGCTGGACATGAAAAAATAACGGCTACGTCACCCGGAGCACTAACTCAGGAGTTATTTGGCTGGCAATGGCCCGTAGAGCAACTGCAATTCTGGGTACGCGGTATCCCTTCCCCCATCACCCAGCCCGACAGTCAGACTCATAACCCAGATGGCACGCTGGCACAATTAAATCAATCCAACTGGCAGTTGCAGTTTTCTGGATACCAGCAAATTGACGGCTGGTTGTTACCCGACAAAATCAAGGGCCAACACGGTGACTACAAATTTACTCTGGTCATCAAGAACTGGCAGCCTGGCGACCATACCCGATGAAGCTGACCTTACCCGCTCCAGCAAAACTTAATTTGTTCCTGCATATTACTGGCCGCAGAGCCGATGGGTATCACAATCTGCAAACACTCTTTCAATTGCTTGATTACGGAGACCAATTGGATTTTTCACTTAACCACAGTGGAAACATCCATCTATCCCCGACTATTCAAGGTGTTCCGAGCGAGCAAAACCTTGTCTACAAAGCCGCAAAAATGCTCCAACAACACAGCGGATGTGCGCTGGGCGCAGACATAACCCTCCATAAGCGCCTACCCATGGGCGGAGGCCTAGGCGGCGGCAGTAGTGATGCAGCCACCACGCTACTGGGGCTAAACGCACTATGGCAGATAGGGTTACCGACAAACGAGCTACTAAAAATTGGCTCTCAGCTAGGCGCTGACGTGCCTGTTTTTGTACTAGGACATACGGCCTGGGCCGAAGGTATAGGCGATCAACTCACCCCAATAGAAACACCAAACCACTGGTATTTGATTCTAATGCCAGGCATCCATGTATCTACTGAAAAAGTTTTTACTCATCAGGGTTTGACAAGAAACACGCATCCGATCAAAATACGCGCCTTTCTCGAGCAGGGTGGCAAAAACGACTGTCAAGCAGTGGTTGAAGCACTTTACCCTGAAGTGAAAAAAGCCCGCCAATGGTTGGCTCAATTCGCTGAAACTCGACTGACGGGAACAGGTGCCTGCCTATTTGCCCAATTTGCATCAAAGGCTGATGCAACGTCGGTACTTGAACAAATACCGGCACAGTGGGAAGGCTTTGTCGCCAAAGGGGTAAGTCAGTCCCCGCTGCTATGCAGCTTACCGTCTAAATAAGCTATTACTGGGGTGTCGCCAAGTGGCTAAGGCAACGGGTTTTGATCCCGTCATTCGGAGGTTCGAGTCCTCCCACCCCAGCCATATTCCTCTGGGACGCCGGAGAAATCTTACCTCTGATCAGGAAAATATTGTGGCTAACTTGATGGTTTTCTCCGGGAATGCCAACCCGGAGCTCGCAAACGAAATCGCCCGATTTCTAGGCTTTCCACTAGGCAACGCACTGGTATCCCAGTTCTCAGATGGCGAAATCAATATTGAGATTCGCGAGAATGTGCGTGGACGCGATGTGTTCGTCGTTCAGCCAACCTGCGAGCCTACCCACAAAAACCTAATGGAACTCATTTTGATGGTCGACGCCCTGCGTCGTGCTTCGGCCGGCCGTATTACAGCGGTGGTTCCCTACTTTGGCTATGCTCGCCAAGATCGTCGAGTTCGCTCAATCAGAGTACCCATCAGCGCCAAAGTTGTCGCAGACATGATTACCAATGTGGGTGTCGATCGCGTAATGACCGTTGATTTACACGCCGAACAGATTCAGGGATTTTTTGACTGCGCAGTAGACAACGTCTACGGCTTACCGGTACTGCTCGGCGACGTACAACGCCAAAACTACCAAAACCCAACCGTGGTATCTCCCGATATTGGCGGCGTAGTTCGCGCTCGCGCCATGGCCAAACAACTCAATACTGAATTGGCCATTATTGATAAGCGTCGCCCGGAAGCCAACCAGATTGAGGTTATGAACCTTATCGGCGATGTAGAAGGCCGCACCTGTATACTGATGGACGATATCGTCGATACGGCAGGAACACTCTGTAAAGCCGCCGATGCACTTAAAGATCGCGGCGCAGAAAAAGTCGTTGCCTACTGTACCCACCCAGTGTTCTCGGGCAATGCCATCGACAACATTGAAAAGTCTGCACTGGATACCATGGTAGTCACTAATAGTATTCCCCTCAGCGAGACTGCTAGAAACAGCAAGTCGATTAGAGTACTGAGCCTGGGACAAATGCTGGCAGAAGCGATGCGCCGCGTCAGCAATGAAGAATCCATCAGTGCGATGTTTGACTAAGCTTTAGCCAAACATAGTAACTGGATAACTAACTGCCCAATAAAGGGCTATTTAAATACCCCGTCTCAATTCTGGTCGCGGATTGATTTGGGAATAATCAGGAGTCAAGGCAATGTCCAATGATTTTAAATTGAATGCAAAGGTCCGGAACGACATGGGGAAAGGTGCGAGCCGCCGCCTGCGTCGCCTGGACAACCAAGTGCCCGCCATCATCTACGGCGGAAAAGAAGCACCACAAAATATCAGTCTTGCTCAAAATGAATTTGAGCACGCACTGGCAAACGAAGCTTTCTATTCGCACATTATTACTCTCGATGTAGAGGGAAAATCTGAAGATGTGATCCTGAAAGACCTTCAGCGTCACCCAGCCAAGCCCATCGTGCTGCACGCCGATTTCATGCGCGTTAGCAAGACCAAGAAACTGCAAACCAAAGTGCCACTTCACTTCATTAACGAAGAGAACTGTGCTGGCGTTAAACTGGGTGGCGGCATAATTTCTCACAACATGACCGAGCTGGATATCAGCTGTCTGCCAGGCAACCTGCCCGAGTACATCGAGGTAGACGTAGCCAATATAGAAGTCGGCCAAATCCTGCATATTTCAGATATCGTCATGCCGGAAGGTGTAGAAAGCGTTGGCCTGAGCCATGGTGAAGAACACGATCTACCTATCTTTACCATTAACAAGCCTAAAGCTGTAGCAGAAGAAACTGAAGAAGGTGAAGAATCTCCAGCAGCTGAAGGCGAAGAAGAGAACGGCGGCGAGTAATTTTCTCGAGCTAACCTCCTTCGATCAAAGAGGCTCCGACATTGGACACACCTGTTCAACTTATTGTCGGCCTGGGAAACCCAGGCCCTCAATATGAACAAACCCGTCACAATGCCGGGGCCGATTTTGTTTTGGCCCTATCCCAACATTGCGGAATAACACTAAAACAAGAAAGCAAATTTTTTGGTGCCACGGGCCGGGCCACACTAGATGGCCACGACGTTCGACTGCTTGTACCCGACACCTATATGAACCTAAGTGGCAAAGCAGTTGCAGCCATGGCAGGGTTCTACCAAATTCCACCGGAAGCCATCTTGGTTGCACACGACGAACTCGATCTCAACCCCGGAGTTTCACGCCTCAAAATTGGAGGCGGTCATGGCGGCCACAACGGTCTGAAAGATACGATTAAGGCGCTGGGTAACTGCCGTAACTTTGCCCGTCTGCGTATTGGTATTGGCCATCCAGGTCACGCCAGTGAAGTCGTCAATTTTGTACTTCGCAAAGCACCTCAAAGTGAGCAACAACTGATTAATCAAAGTATCGACGATGCTATTCGCGTCATACCCATGGCCGTTGCGGGGCAGTGGAACAGTGCGATGAAAGAACTGCATTCGCAGTAACAACAACTTTAACCAGCCGGGCCGCAATAAGGCCTCCGATATTGAGAGTATAAATAATGGGTTTTAACTGCGGTATCGTCGGCCTTCCCAATGTCGGCAAATCCACCCTCTTCAATGCGCTAACCAAAGCAGGCATTGATGCGGCAAACTTTCCATTCTGCACGATAGAGCCTAACACCGGAATAGTTCCTATTCCCGACCCTCGCCAGGACAACTTGGCAGAGATCGTCAAACCAGAGCGCATTATCCCCACCACAATGGAATTTGTAGATATTGCCGGGCTGGTAGCTGGCGCATCCAAAGGCGAAGGCCTTGGTAACAAGTTTCTTGCCAATATTCGTGAAACCGATGCCATTGCGCATGTCGTTCGCTGCTTCGATGACGAGAATGTGGTTCACGTTGAGGGAAAAATTAACCCCGCCGCAGATATCGAAGTCATCAATACAGAACTCGCTCTGGCCGATTTAGAAACCGTTGAAAAAGCGCTACAACGTGCCGCCAAAGCCGCCAAAGGACAGGATAAAGATGCCATTATTCTGAAAGCTGTTCTTGAAAAAATTCAACCGCATTTAGACGACGCCAAGCCGCTACGATCTATGGCGCTAGATCAGGACGAGCTAAAAATACTAAAACCGCTCAGCATGCTGACCCTCAAACCCACCATGTACATCGCCAATGTCGATGAAGACGGTTTTGAAAACAACCCCTACCTTGACACGGTACTGTCAATTGCAGAGACCGAAAATGCAGTAGTGGTTCCCATTTGCAATAAGCTTGAATCAGAAATTGCAGAATTGGATGACGATGAAAAGTTAGAATTCCTTCAAGAAATGGGCATTGGTGAACCCGGTCTAAACCGAGTCATTCGGGCCGGGTATAAATTACTTGGCCTCCAGACCTACTTCACCGCTGGCGTTAAAGAGGTGCGCGCATGGACTATCCCAGTTGGCGCCACCGCACCTCAGTCTGCCGGTAAAATCCACACAGACTTTGAAAAGGGGTTTATCCGCGCAGAAGTCATTGCGTACGATGATTTTATTGCCTGCAAGGGCGAGCAAGGTGCTAAAGATGCGGGAAAATGGCGCCTGGAAGGTAAGGATTATGTTGTGAGTGATGGCGATGTTATCCACTTCCGCTTTAATGTGTAACGCCAGAGCTAATACCCCAAATTCATTTTTGGGGTATTAGCAAAAACTAAACCGACCTCAGCCGAACCCCGCCCTACCCCTACTATCTGCCCCGCTCCTATAAACGATTCCGCACTCTGCCTCTATAATGAAGCCATGGCAAAACTATCCGCATGGACAAAACGAGTGGCGCTCATTTTATTGAGCCTCACTTTGGCACTTATCTTGGCCACAACATTCGTTCCTTGGCCGAAGATTAGCAGTTATCAGGTGCTATTTAACTCACTAACGGGCATCGGCAGTCCGCCCTCCGCCCAAACAACCAAGCATACGCTCGTAGTCCCCCCTGGGTTTGAACTCTCTATTTTTGCTGACCATATACCCAACGCCAGGCTGCTAAAGATAGCCCCGACAGGGCAATTACTGGTTAGCTCGCCACGTACCGGCACCATTTACCTTTTAACCGACCACAATCATGATGGAAAAGCCGAAAATATCACCCAGTTAATCGGAGGACTCCAGCGCCCCCACGGTATCGACCTCTATAATGACGGACGAAATAGCTGGCTCTACATTGCAGAAACCCATGCCATAGGCCGGATCGCTATCGATTGGCACACCGGCAAAACCCTCGGCGATTACGAATCAATTATGACGGGGCTCCCTGACGATGGAGGCCACTGGACCAGAACCATCCAATTCGGCCCCGACAACTGGCTCTATTTGACCATAGGTTCCAGCTGTAATGTTTGCCTGGAAGCCGATGTGCGTCGCGCAACCATGATGAGGCTTCGCCCCGATGGCTCAGACAGCCAGATCTACGCCACCGGCCTTAGAAACAGCGTTGGCTTTGACTGGGCACCTTGGAACAATGCACTCTATGCCACTGACAACGGCCGCGATTTATTGGGTGACAATTACCCACCCTGTGAACTTAACCAGATAACGGCCGGCGGCTTTTACGGGTGGCCCCAGATCAATGGCTTTGGGGAACAGGACCCCGATTACGGGAAGGATCCGGATGCTCTATTGAAAACCAGCATCTCACCCAGTTTTGGCTTCCGTGCCCACAATGCACCACTGGGCATACATTTTCTTCGACACCCATCGCTCCCAGACAACTATCAACGTACCGCTCTTGTAGCATTGCACGGCTCTTGGAATAGGAGTGAACCCGATGGGTACAAAGTCGTCGCATTGAGATGGGATGGAACGGGAGAGATCACCAGTGAAGATTTTATAACCCACTTTCTGCAACCTAACGGTCAAATCATAGGCCGCCCCGTAGACATCGAAGAAGGTCCCGATGGCAGCATTTATATTTCTGATGATTACGCAGGAGTTATCTATCGTGTGCTATATAAGTAGAGGGGCAGGGGAATGTCATTATGTACTTAAAAGAAACAGCCACAAATCACTTGGTCGAGGTTTTGTCACTACAGGAACTGTTCGATCCATTTCAGCTTAATATCTCAGCGCGATACCATTACGGCGAAGAGGTGCAGGACCCGGAAATCTTCACCAAAGAGAGCCTGATATTTCTCTCGGGAGAGGCCCTTCCTCAGTGCTGGCTCGACCCTCACTACCGAGATGACCAACTAACTCAAAAAAGCTGATAGCCACTGGCCAGAAGCGTCTTGACAAAACCGGACAAACTCGGGAAAATCCCCGCCCCTGCTTGAGAGCAAATGGCTACGTAGCTCAGCTGGTTAGAGCACAGCATTCATAATGCTGGGGTCGGTGGTTCAAGTCCACCCGTAGCTACCATATATAAAAGGCCTACATTCGCTTAACGCGAA
>Ga0209121_10002013_pt1 | contig 20953 bp, 20 predicted proteins | sample Cruoilmetagenom3_FD_187292 | JGI IMG/M metagenome (GOLD analysis project Ga0209121, IMG submission 187292) | Oil polluted marine microbial communities from Coal Oil Point, Santa Barbara, California, USA - Sample 3 (SPAdes) (version 2) | ecosystem: Environmental > Aquatic > Marine > Oil seeps ...
CTAACTTTCTTAGAGTTTTTTGCCGGTGGTGGCATGGCGCGGGCAGGCCTTGGGAATAAGTGGCAATGCGCCCTGGCAAACGACGTCGATCAAAGAAAAGGGCGCGCCTACGCGCAAAATTGGGGCGACCGCGATCTGGTCATCGACGATATCCGAAATATCTCGACTGAAGATATCCCCGACCGGACGGACCTGGCCTGGGCTTCGTTCCCCTGTCAGGATCTTTCGCTGGCGGGTGTGGGGGCGGGCCTGAAGGGCCATCGCTCGGGCACTTTCTGGCCGTTTATTGGTCTGATAAGGGAGTTGACCCAATATGGTCGCGGGCCAAGTTTTATTGTTCTGGAAAATGTCCTTGGCACGTTGACGTCACATGGCGGGCAGGATTTTACAGCGATCATCAAGGCGCTGGACGGGCTTGGATACCAATGTGGCGCATTGGTCATGGATGCCGCCCTTTTTGTCCCGCAATCGCGGCCTCGACTGTTCATTATTGCCGCCAGAAAAGACATAAGAATTACTAAGCGCATGCTGAACGACGGGCCTGATCCGCTGTGGCATACGCGGGCCGTTCGTAATGCCCATGACCGCCTGCCGCCTGATCTGAAAGCCGGTTGGGTGTGGTGGAGCCTGAAAACACCCGTCAAACGGTCCAAAGACCTTGCCGACATCATAGAAGAAAACCCCGGTTCCGTGCGCTGGCATTCCCGTCAGGAAACCACAAACCTGCTCTCGATGATGAGCGAGATCAATCTGGCCAAGGTGGAAACCGCGCAGATGGCCAGGCTGCCCATGACCGGGACAATCTATAAACGCACCCGGACAGAACACGGTATCAAGGTACAGCGCGCCGAGATCCGGTTTGACAATGTTGCCGGGTGTCTGCGCACACCCGCCGGGGGGTCTTCGCGGCAATTGATCATGGTTGTTGACGGGCCGAACATCCGCTCGCGTCTGATATCGGCGCGTGAAACCGCGCGGTTGATGGGGCTGCCAGACTCCTACAAGCTCCCTGCCAAGTATAACGAAGCTTATCATTTGACCGGGGATGGCGTGGTGGTGCCGGTTGTCCGGCATCTGGCGCGACACTTGATCGAACCTCTGTTGTCAGACGCGGCCCTTGGCCCTCAAATTTCACGGTCCAGATGATGGCCGGGCATATTGAATATCGCAAAAGTGCGGTTACCCGGTTGACCAACCAGATCGGGGTTTATGTGTTGTGCGATCTCGACAATGTGCCGATTTATGTGGGCCAGTCGACTGACGGGATCAGGGCGCGGGTTCAGAGGCATCTGACCTCGGCGCGTTCCGATGTGATTGCGAACAGACAAATTGATGTCTGGGAAGTGGCCTATGTCCGGGCCTATCCGGTGGCTGAGAAATCGCAGTTGAACAATCTGGAATCGACGCTTTTTCATTATCACGATCCGCAATCGCAGTTGATGAACGGAAAACTTCTGCCGAAGCCGGAACAGGTGATTGACCTGCCTGAGCCGGAAATTGTCCAGGTCATTCAGGATCGGGAAATCGAGGAAAGGCAGAACCCACAGCTACGGCTGGTCCGGCAAGCCAAGCATTATGCCGACATTATCGGTCATTTTCTGACCGTGAAGAACTCGCCCGAGATCGCCCGGGCAATGGGTGCCCATTTCGCAAGATTGGCCAGATATCACCAGTCGTTGCTTGATCTGTCGAAATAGTTGGCAGTTTTGGCACGGGTCTGCACTTTGAAGAATCCTGCAAAGCGCCGCTGCCGGAACGGCGGACAGTGAAATATGGTCAATCGAACGCAACGCGATCTAACTTTTGGGGTCACTGACGGACCGTGCCCGCCCCCGTTCCAGCCCCAGATGATGTTCGCGCCAGATCATCAGGATATTGCCGGCAATCACCAGGGCCGCCCCGATCAGCATGACCCCCGTTGGCAATTCATCGAACCAGACATAGCCGATCAGGATGGCAAACAGCATCGAAACATAATCGACCGGTGCCAACATCGAGGCCGCGCCGAACCGGTAGGATGAGGTGACAAATATCTGCGCCATCCCCCCCAGCACGCCTGCCAGAGCCAACAAAGCGATGGTGTTCAGCGACGGCACCACCCAGCCAAACGGCATCGTCAACAGCGATATGACCGACGCTGTGGCCGAGAAATAAAACACGATGGCCGCCGTGTGTTCGGTTTGAACCAGCTTACGAATATGGATCTGCACCAGCGCGCGCGCCATGGTTGCAAACAAGATCAGCACCGCGCCCAATGTGGCTGCGTCGTCCAACGAGGCCCCACGCCCGAGACGCGGCCACAGCATGATCAGCACGCCGATCAACCCCAGAAACACAGCGGTAATGCGCACTATTCGGATACGTTCGCCCAACATCAGCGCGGCCAGGATGACGGTGAAAATCGGTGTGGCATAGCCAACCGCCGTCACTTCGGGCAGGGGCAGCAGGCCAAGACCGGCAAAGGTCAGCCCCATGCCCGCAGTACCCAGTAACCCGCGCCAGAAATGGCCCATGGGGTTCCGTGAGATCAACCCGTTGCGCAGTTCTCCGCGCGTTGCCAGCCAGGCCAGGATAACCGGAATGGCAAAGAAGGACCGAAAGAACACGGCCTCGCCCGGCGGGACTTCGTCAGAGGTGGCCTTGATCAGGGCCGACATCACTATGAACCAGAAAACCGCCACCACCTTGAGGGCAACGGCAAGTCCCGGTCGATGCGATGTTAAGGATTTTGCCATGCCCGGAACCTGCACCCCTGAAGCGCAAAGATCAACGGGTTGATTTCGCCACGGTGACAAGCGCAGATAGGGTCAGCACAGGACAGGAGCCACAGCATGTACGACACCAACCACCTTATTACGCGGCTGAGGGCGGCTTCGGACGGGCGCGGGGATGATCCGTTTGCGCAACTGGCGAACGGTCAAGTGGTAAGTTTTGGCGCTTTGTTCGCCGGGGCCGAACGGATGGCGGGCGCATTGGTGCAATCAGGTGTACGACCCGGAGACCGTGTCGCGGTGCAGGTGGCCAAGACAATCGAGGCGATCGAATTATATCTGGGCACGGTGATGGCAGGGGCGGTGTTCCTGCCTCTCAATACCGCCTACACGGGGGCTGAAGTGGCCTATTTTCTTGGCGATGCAACACCTGCGGTTGTGATTTGCGATCCATCCAGAATCAAAGAAATCACCGGCATTGCCGGGCACGCGGCAGTCCTGACGCTGGATGCGGCCGGGCGGGGCAGCTTGCACGATCTGGCTGACACTCAGGCTGGGTTTGAGGTGGTGGCAAGGGGGGCGGATGATCTGGCGGCAATCCTTTATACGTCCGGCACGACCGGGCGCTCGAAGGGGGCAATGCTGAGCCACGCCAATCTGGCCAGCAATTCTGAAATGCTGCGCGAATACTGGCATTTCACCTCAGACGATATCCTGATCCACGCTTTGCCGATCTTCCATACGCACGGGCTGTTTGTGGCCACCAACGTGGCACTGCTGGCCGGGGCACAAGTGGTGTTCCTGCCGGGGTTTGACCCGGAGGCCATCCTTGAGGCGATGCCGCGTGCCACCGCGCTGATGGGCGTGCCGACCTTTTACACCAGGTTACTGGGCGACAAGCGCCTGACCAGGGAAAGGGCCGCCGGAATGCGATTGTTCATTTCCGGCTCGGCCCCTCTGTTGGTGGATACGCACGAAGAATGGGAGGCAAGGACCGGTCATCGCATTCTGGAACGCTATGGCATGACCGAAACCAACATGAGCACCTCGAACCCCTACGACGCAGAGCGGCGCGCCGGTACGGTCGGCTTTCCCCTGCCGGGGGTCGAGGCAAGGGTGATGGCGGACGGGGCCGAGGTGCCACCGGGCGAGATCGGCGTGCTGCACGTACGCGGGGCGAATGTGTTTCAGGGCTATTGGCAGATGCCCGAAAAGACAGCCGAGGAGTTATTGCCTGATGGCTGGTTCATCACCGGAGACCTGGCGCGGATTGACACGGATGGGTATGTGACGATTGTCGGGCGGCAAAAAGACCTGATCATAACCGGAGGCTTCAACGTCTATCCCAAAGAAGTGGAAAGCCTGATCGACGACCTGCCCGGCGTACTGGAAAGCGCAGTGATCGGCGTGGCGCATCCTGATTTCGGCGAGGCCGTAGTGGCGGTTGTCGTGGCCGAAACACCCGGATTAGAGCCTGAAACCATCCAAACCGCGCTGTTCGGACAATTGGCAAAATTCAAACAGCCCAAACGGGTTATCATGGTCGAAACCCTGCTGCGCAACACGATGGGCAAGGTGCAGAAAAAGGCGTTGCGGGAACAGTACGCCGGGTTGTTTTCGGCCTGATCCGGGTTACTTCGGTGTCGGGTTTGTCGCTTTGCTATAGGGTATCCAGTCAGTGATCTCGGGATAGTATGCCGCCCGCCAGCTTTGCACGCGCGGGTTCATAACCCGACGCCAAATGGGGGGGCACAACGCCGCCATCGTCATCACCGGATAGCCAAACGGTAGCTGCGGCGCTTGCGAATGCGTATAGTTTTGTAGCAACGGAAAACGGCGGTCAGGTTTGTAGTGATGATCGGAATGGCGTTGCAGGTTGATCAGCAGCCAGTTTGTCGCCTTGTGCGCCGCGTTCCAGGAATGGTGCGGCATGACGTGTTCGTATTTTCCCTCGCCCAGATATTTGCGCGTCAGCCCGTAATGTTCAACGTAATTGACCAGTTCCAACTGCCAGATCGCCACCCCTGCCTGCAACAGGAACAGGCCCAGCCCGGCGGCTCCACCCAGCGCAAAGGCCAGGATCAGCATGACAACCTGCAAGGCCCAATAGCGAAAGAACGGGTTGGAAAGGTCGCTCCACGGCAGATCCTTGCGGGCCAGCATCGCCTGTTCGGCGCGAAAGGATGACTCGAGGCTTTGCTTCAGCACGCGTGGGTAAAACCGGTGAAACCCCTCATTATAGCGCGCCGTTACGGTGTCGCGCGGCGTGCCGACATGGCGGTGATGCACCAGCAGATGCTCCGAACGGAAATGTGAATAAAGCACCATTGCCAGTAATATGTCGCCCAGAAAACGCTCGGTACGGCCCTTTTGGTGCATCAGTTCGTGACTGTAATTGATGCCGATTGTGCCGGTTATGACACCAACGCCGAAAAACAGACCCAGCTTGGCCAAAGTGGACAGGTGGTCTGTATGGGTCGTGTACCAGATCAGCCCGAATAGCATGAAAAACTGCACCGGCACCCAGATTGTGGTCAGGGCGCGATACCAGATCAGGTCATCCTCTGACGCATCAGGATCGGCATTTTCAACGTTCAGACCAAAAATCCGATCCAAAGCAGCAAACAGATACCAGGTCACCAGAGGCACTAATAGCACCGTCCATCCGCCGTACAGCGCACCAAACCAGACCACTGGCACCAACAGGAACGATAGCCAGAAAGGCAGCGCGCTTTGCCAACGGGCCAGTTGTTCAGAGGGGATCATGGCGTACTCCGCACGGTTACTTTGCCTGTACTATTAGTCTAGCAAACCCCTGCGGGTGGCCCAAGAGGCGATCACAAAGCGCGACAAATCGCGAAGGCTTTGCGCATAACCGTGGGCAGGTCTGATGGGCGAAACGCATGTTTCGGCAAAAGGAACCCGGTAGAGGGGGTGCAATCATCGGGCAATCTCGCGGTCCTGACACGCAAGATCAGGTGAAAATGGGTGAAAGTATGGCGCACCTCGCCGCTTTCAGTCTTCCAATCCGCCGGAAACGGCGGTTCATCGCGGGGGGCTTCATTCCAGTCGCTTGTCGGCCAGCCCAGCATACCGCCCAACAACCCCTTGTCGGGCCGGCGCTCCAACAGCCACTCACCGGACGTGCTTTGTGCCAGATAGACGATGCCATGGCGGGTCGGTTTCGGTTTTTTCGGCACTCTTTTGGGCAATTCCAGAGCCGTTCCGGCAAGGCGCGCGCCGCAATTATCGCTTAGTGGGCACAGACCGCAGGACGGGTTGCGAACAGTACAGATCTTGGCCCCAAGATCCATCACCGCCTGCGCATAATCGCCCGGCCGGTGTTTCGGTGTCAGACGCGCGGCTTTGGCCTTTAACGCAGGTTTTGCGGCGGGCAACGGGATGGAAATGTCGAACAGTCGCGCCATGACCCTTTCCACATTGCCATCCACCACCACCTCGGGCCGGTCAAATGCAATAGCCGCGATGGCCGCAGCAGTGTAGGGGCCGATGCCCGGCAATTTCATCAAATCCGAGAAATTATTCGGAAACACCCCGCCATGGGCCTCGCTCACAACCCGGGCGCATTTCAGCAGGTTACGCGCGCGCGCGTAATAGCCCAGGCCAGCCCATTCACCCATGACATCGCCATCAGGCGCGGCGGCCAGCGCCTGAACATCAGGCCAGCGCGCGATAAAACGGATAAAGTAACCGGTCACGGCACCAACGGTGGTCTGCTGCAACATCACCTCGGACAGCCAAACGGCATAGGGGTCCGGGTGCTGTCCAGCGGCGCGATCCGCAGGCGACACGCGCCAGGGCATCACCCGTGCGTTATCATCATACCAGCCCAAAAGGGCCGTGCTTGCCTTTTGGGCATCTGTCATCCCGCTCTCACGCAATTGTTTGTTCCGTACTTCCGGTTTTGCTGGCACCTGCCTGCCACCCCGGTACAATAGCGCCAACCTCAACGGAGCCAAGAGAGATGGCAGCACGACCCTCAACAACCCGCGGTTTCAAACGCACGGCCAGCGTGCTGAGCGAACGAATCCGGCGTGCGGGCGAAAGCCGGGGTTTTGCCGTGTCGCGCCTTTTGACCCATTGGGCCGAGATCGCCGGACCCGAGGTTGCCAGCATCGCCAGGCCGGTCAACATCAGCTATGGCCGGGGCGGGTTGGGGGCGACATTGACCGTGCTGACCACCGGGCCACAGGCTCCGATGCTCGAAATGCAAAAGGACAAGCTGCGTGAAAAGGTGAATGCGGTTTATGGTTACAATGCCATCACCCGCGTGCGTATTACCCAGACCGCACCGAACGGTTTCCACGAAGGTCAGGCGCTGTTTGAACATGCCAAAGAGCGCGTTTTCGCACCGCCCGACCCCAAAACCACGCACGCGGTGGCCAAAGCTGTCAGCCCCGTCAAGAGCGACGAATTGCGCGCCGCCCTTGAACGTCTGGGCCAGAACGTTCTATCCAAACCGAAATGAAAAATATGAGGTACGTATGACCCGTTTTGTTGCACAGATCCGTGCGGTATTTGCCGTTGCCCTTGGCAGCTTTGTTCTACTGGGCCTGAGCGGGGCCGCCTCGGCCCAGCAAGCTGACGTAGACACATCCAGCATTGTTGAAATGGTGCAAGGGGCCGAAGACGCGCCGGTGACAATTATCGAATACGCCTCATACACTTGCCCGCATTGCGCGACCTTTCACGCGGGGCCGTATAAGCAGCTCAAGAAAGATTATATCGACACCGGGAAGGTGAAATTCGTCTATCGCGAGGTGTATTTTGACCGCTATGGCCTGTGGGCATCAATGGTTGCGCGCTGCGGTGGGAAGGAAAAATTCTTTGGCATTACTGACCTGATTTTTGCCGATCAGGCAAACTGGTCACGGGCCGGGGATGCGTCGTCGATCGTGGATGAGTTGCGCAAAATCGGGCGGCTGGCCGGGATCGAAGGCGATACGCTTGAGGCGTGTTTGCAGGATGGGGCCAAGGCACAGACCCTGGTAGCCTGGTATAAAGAGAACGTCGAAGCAGACGGGATCGAGGCCACGCCGAGCTTTGTCATCAATGGCAAGAAAGTACCCAACCAATCCTACGCTGATTTCTCGGCTGCTATCGACGCAGAACTGGGTAACTGATGACGGCACCACTGGCGGGATTGAAGGTCGTCGAACTGGCGCGTATTCTGGCTGGCCCCTGGGCCGGTCAGACATTGTCGGATTTAGGGGCCGAAGTGACCAAGGTCGAATCCCCGCAAGGCGACGACACCCGCGCCTGGGGGCCGCCGTTTGTGACCCGTGGCGACGATGTATCTGCCTCGTACTTCCACTCGACCAATCGCGGCAAAGCCTCGGTGACCGTGGATTTTTCGACGCCTGAAGGGCAGGCGCAGATCCGCGAGATGGTGGCGGACGCGGATATTCTGATTGAGAACTTCAAGGTTGGCGGGCTGGCCAAATACGGGCTGGATTACGCCAGCCTGTCGGCGATCAATCCGCGCCTGATCTATTGCTCGATCACCGGGTTCGGGCAAACCGGCCCCTATGCCCATCGGGCGGGGTATGATTTCATCATTCAGGGCATGTCGGGGTTGATGTCCGTTACGGGTGAGGCCGATGGTCAGCCACAAAAATCTGGCGTGGCAATTACCGATATTTTCACTGGCATCTATTCGGTGTCCGGCATTCTGGCGGCGCTGCATCAGCGCGAGACAACCGGTCGGGGTCAGCATATCGATATGGCTCTGCTGGATGTGGCGGTTGCGGTGACAGCCAATCAGGCGCTGAACTATCTGACCACCGGGACCGCGCCGGGGCGAATGGGCAATGCGCATATGAACCTGACGCCTTATCAGGTGTTTGACTGCTCGGACGGGCATATCATCATCGCCACCGGCAATGACCGGCAATATCAGCGTCTGTGCGTTCTTCTGGATCTTGGCGACATGGCCGAAGCGCCAGAATTTGCCCATAATCGCGACCGAATCGCCAATCGGCGGGTGATGATCGCCCGGCTGAACGGGGCCACGGCGCAGCGCAGCAAGGCCGATCTTCTGGCTTCCTGCGAGAAGGTTGGCGTGCCGGCCGGGCCGATCAATTCGCTGGACGAGGTAATGGCCGATCCACAGATCGTGTCTCGGGGCATGCAAATCGAACTGGATGGGGTGCCGGGTATCCGTGCGCCGTTCCGGTTTTCGGACAGCGAACTGGCGCTGCACCGTCCGGCCCCGAAACTGGGTGAGGATAGCGCAAGCTCAAAACCGGGAAAAAAGCCCGCAAGGGCTTGATCAGCGACAGCTCCGGGAAACCCTTGTCAGGACGGCGGTGGCGCTGCCCGCCGCAGCAATTTGACAACCATTTCCTCTTGCGCGATCTCTAACCGCACCGGCAGGGTAATGACCTTGGCACGGAAGGCGGCTGGCAGGCGCACAGCGTCCTTTTCGGTTGTGACCATTTGCGCGCCGAAGGCTTTGGCCTCGGCCTCAAGCCTGGTCATCAACGTCGTGGTCAGCGGCTGGTGATCATCCAGCGCCTCGGCCCTGGCCAGATCGGCCCCGAGGGCGCGCAGAGTGGTAAAAAACTTGTGCGGCTGGCCAATTCCGGCAAACGCCAGTACCCGCGCATCCGACCAGTCCATACCGGTTTGCAGCGGCATCAACTCTCCCGTGGCATGGGGCAGGGTCACGGGTTTTTCCAACCCTTCAGCGAACCTCACTTGTGCATCCTCTGGCCCCAGCGACAGCAACAGATCGGCGCGGCCCAGCCCCACCGCAACCGGTTCGCGCAGCGGCCCGGCCGGCAGGCACAGCCCGTTACCAAAACCCTGCGCTGCATCGACCACGACAATTGATATGTCCTTGCCAAGTGCGGGATTCTGAAACCCGTCATCCAACACGATCACACTTGCCCCGGCCTTTGCCGCCGCCCGGGCACCTGCGGCCCGGTCTTTGGCCACCCAGACCTTGGCGAAGGCGGCCAGTAGCAAGGGTTCATCGCCTACATCCGCAGCCTTGTGTTTGGCCGGTCTGACACAGACCGGCCCTTCCAGCTTGCCACCAAACCCACGCGTGACCACATGCGGCTCGTGCCCCATATCACGCAGCCGCTCGACCACCCAGATCACCGTCGGCGTCTTGCCGGTTCCGCCTGCGTTCAGATTGCCGACACAGACCACCGGCACGCCCGGATTGATGCCGCCGCCACGTGCCAGCCGGCGGGCAGTGGCCTGTCCATAGATCCACCCCAATGGCGACAATAGTCGCGCGCGCCAGTCACGCCGATCCGGCGCTGTATGCCAGAAATCAGGGGCGCGCATCGCCTGGCCCTTTCATGTCCAGCCGGTCCTGCACCAGTTCGACAAGCTGGTCGGTCAGCTTGGCACCTTCGGTCACCACCTGCCAACCTGCCAGCGCCATGGCCGCAGCATGGTCAGGTGCCACCAGCCGGGTAATCGCCGCGCCCAGGCCCTCTGCATCGCCTACACTCCGCCCCGCCCCGACCGCGGTCAGCCGCAAATAGGTTTCTCTGTGACCGGACACATGAGGGCCGAACAATACTGCCGAACCCAGCGCCACCGCTTCCAGCGGGCTTCGCCCGGTGTTCCCGGCGCTCAGTGACGAGGCCATGAAAGTCACGGGTGCCATCCGGTACCACAATCCCAGATCGTCGACCCCATCGGAAATCAGCACTTGGGTATTGTCATCAATATCGTCACCAACATGCCAACGTGCAAAGCGCAGGCCGGTGCCTTGCATGATATCAGCCAGCCGGTCCAAAGTGTGCTTATCGGCAACCGTCAGAACCAAAAGAAGCCGGTGAACCAGTCGCAGAGCAGCCCGATGCGCCGCCAGGATTGTTTCAAACTCGTCCATTTGCGCGTAAGCCGCCAACCAAAGAGGCCTTCCGGCAAGGTGTTGTGATGTGCCGGACAGGTCTTCTTCAGAAAATGGCGTTGGGCTTGGCCCGTTGCGCAAAGGTTCCGTCAGTTTGAGTTTGTGGTTGGGCACGCCAACCCGTCGCATCATGGAAGATGCTGCCGTGCTATTGACCATGATGGTTTCAAACCGCCCCAGGCTTGAGCGGACCAGGTCTGGAAACCATTTGTGCCTGCGGGACGGAAAATCATCCTGACTCACGTCAATCAGGATCATCGGCACACCACGATCTGCGGCCTGGCTGATCAGGTTCGGCATCAGTTCGGCCCCGGCCCAAAGGCAGATATCCGGCTTCCAGTGATCAAGGAACTGTCGGACCTGCGCTGGATGATCAGAGGTCAGCAATTCCAACTGAATGCCCGGCACCTGAGGGTCAGGCATGGTGGGTGGCGGGCCGGCGGCGTCTTGTTCCCAGGTGATCAGCACCAAAAGATCATCGCGTTGGGATCGCACCCGTTCTCCCAGTTCGTACAAGGCCAGGAACCGGCTGGCGGTGGTGGCGTGCAGCCAGAGCACCTCTCCGGCCGGGCGCGGAAAGGAACTGGACGGGGACGGTCTGGATTTGCGCCGCGAAAAAACGCGATAGGCTGCCAATCCAAGCGACCGGGCCATTGGCTCAGCCCAGTTCTTCGGTTGCCGAGGCTTCGGTTCTCTCGTCCCGCAAACGGTGGATATGGGCGATGAAATACCGCATATGCGCATTGTCCACTGTGCGGTGCGCCTCGGATTTCCAGGCGTCATAGGCACTTTGGTAATCCGGGAACATGCCAACGATATGGATGTCATCCACATCTTTGAAAACATTGTGTGTCGGGTCGGTCAATTCGCCCCCGAAGACAAGGTGCAGGCGTTGCGCCATATCGGTGTCCTTCCTGGTTTCAGGCCTAGTTTAAGGTGCAACCTACGCATCTGCATTGATGCGTCAAGGAAACTTACCAGATGCTGTCGGGATCAAGCGACGTGCTGATCTGGCGATGCAGCGCCTTGCCCGCCGCAACCACACCATTCAGCTTGGGGTGTGGATTGTTGAACCGCAAGGGTGCACCAAAGCGATCGCTGCACATGGCCCCGGCTTCGCGCAGGATCAGATCTCCGGCGGCGATGTCCCATTCCCAACTGGGACGCAAGGTCAGCATTCCGTCGAACTGGCCCTGCGCCACCAATGCCATGCGATAGGCCAGAGATGGTCGGTAGGAACGCTGGAACGTCGGCACATCGCCGCCCTTCCAATGCGCGGGCTCCATGTTGGGCCGTGCGGCAAGAACGTCGGCGATTTGCATACTTGCGGGATTCGACGGCGCAATCAAGACCTCGTTCAAAAAGGCTCCCTGACCGGCCGCCGCCACATACATCAGGTCGCGCATTGGCAGATAGATCACGGCGGCCGTGACAACGCCCTGATCGGCCACGGCAAGGGCATGCGCCCAGGTGTTTGAACCTTCGGTAAAGCTGCGGGTGCCGTCAATCGGGTCGATGATGAAAACCCGGTCGCGGTCCAGCCGGTCAGTGTTGTCCTCACTCTCTTCCGACAGCCAGCCATAATCGGGCCGCGCGGCTTGCAGGTGGTCTTCCAGCATCGCATTGACGGCCAGATCTGCCTCGGTCACCGGCCCGGCATCATCGGGCTTGTCCCAACGTTTTGCCTCCTCGCCCGAGAACCCGGTGGCAATTCTTCCGGCCTCGCGCGCCGCCTCGATCAGCAGGGTCAGGTCAGTTGCCGGCAAGGGTCATCCCCTCGATCAACAGCGACGGCACCACCCGCGACAGATAGGTGCGCGCATCGTTGGCCGGCACGATCCGGCGCAGCATGTCGCGCAGGTTTCCGGCGATGGTACATTCGTTGACCGGATAGGCCAGTTCGCCATTCTCGACCCAGAACCCCGCCGCCCCACGGGAATAATCGCCGGTATTGGGGTTGATGGTCGAACCGATCATCGACGTGACCAACAGCCCGGTGCCCATGTCACGTATCAAATCTGCGCGGCTGTGCGGACCTTCGGTCAGACGCAGATTCCCGCTAGCGGGCGATGGCGGGCCAGAGGTGCCACGCACGGCGTTGCCGGTGGATGTCATGCCCAGCTTGCGGGCACTGGACAGATCCAGGGTCCAGCCCGTCAACACGCCGTTTTCAACGATGGCACGTTTGTGGGTGGCCAGCCCTTCGGCATCGAACCGGCGCGACCCGGCAATTCGGGGACGGTGCGGATCCTCGATCAGCGACAATGCGTCCGGCAGAACCGGTTCGCCCAGCGCGTCGATCAGCCATGAGGCACCGCGTGCAATCGCCGACCCGTTGGCTGCCGCGACCAGATGCCCGATCAATGAGGACGAGATGCGTTCGTCAAACAACACCGGATAGGTGCCAGTCACCGGTTTGCGCGCGTCCAGCCGTTCAACCGCACGCTGCCCGGCCAATCTGCCGATGTCGCCCGCCGGGCGCAGGTCTGACTGATATGTGCGGGCGTCACCATCGTGGTCACGTTCCATTCCCGTGCCGGTGCCGGCAATCGTCACGCAAGAAATCGACCGGCTGGTGCGCCGGTATCCGCCAGCAAAGCCGTTGCTGGCGGCCATGTAAACCCGAGAATCTCCATAGGACGCATTGGCAACCTGCACCTGCGACATCCCCTTTACCGCCAGCGCCGCTGCCTCGGCGGCAAGCGCGTCGGCCTGTAACGCATCGGGATGCGGTGCCGGGGCAGGGTCGGCCAGCTCCAGCGCATCGCTGTTCCATGCGGTGGCCAACTGATCCGGGTCGGCCAGACCGGCATAGGGATCTTCCAAGGCCTCTTTCGCCATCGCAACCGCGCGTTCGGCCATTGCGGCAAATGTTTTGGGCTGGGTGTCAGAAGTCGATACGATTGCCTGTTTCTGGCCCAGCAAAACCCGCAGGCCCAGATCGGTGGATTCCGACCGTTCGGCATGTTCAAGAGTGCCTGCTCGCATGTCCACCGAGACCGAACTGCCCTGTACAACAATTGCATCCGCGCTTTCGGCCCCGGCCTTTTGCGCCGCGTCCAGCAGGGCCTGGCAAAGATCATCTGTCGATAAGGTCATGGGCGTCCCTTGGTATGTCTCTGCGTCAGGAGGTATCTCTGGTGGCCCCGGCCCGCAAGACCTTCACCACGTAAGAGGGCCGCAAGAAGCGGCCCCCAAGCCGGGACAAGCCCCGCGATTTGTCGATTGGTTTTATTTGATACGCTGCCCATTGGCCGAGATATGGCCCTGATCGTTGATATCGATATCTGAGGTCAACGTGTCGGCCCCGTCACCCGGAACAGCCAGCATACCCATCATCATCCGCGCGCCCATTGCATCTGAATCAGACATCAGCCCCATCTGGATCAGCTTGTCCATCAGGCCATTGGCCCCGATCAGCTCAAGGGTGGCGGTGCCCTTCGGGGCAGGTAATCCATCAAACGATGCAAGGTCGCTGTTGTCAAAAGTGAAATTGCCGGTGCCCGACAATTTCGATCCGGCGACGGACACCAAAAGCTGTTTTATGTTCAGCGCGTTCAACTCGCCCGGAGGGCCCGACAGGTTTGCAGCCATCTCGGGATCAAGCAAATTCACCAGAACTTTGGCTTTGCCAGCCAGATCCAGTGCAATTGTAGCCGGATCGCGTGGCAGCACTGCGCCGGGATCAAACATGCTCCAGATCATGTCGGACATGGTGAAATCGCCAAGTTTCAGGGCAAAGGAAAAATCCTGTTCTTCGTTTGACTCGGCAACCGGGGCGTTGATGCGGATACTTGATTCGGCCATTTCCATCGAAATCGGGAATGGCAACTGGTTGGTTGTCACGTTGATCGCCGTGTCCTTTTGGCTGACATCATAGGCAACATGCGAGGCATCCATGGCAACATCCAGTCTTCCACCCTGTGAAGAGCCGGAGTACGAGAATTCCTCGCCATCGCCTTTTGCTTCGGCGCTGGAATTGCCCGAAGCGTATTCATACGCGCCGCTGAATGCGAACCCGGCGGCCAGCATGGCCGGGAAATCCGCTGTGTTCATCTCCAGTGGAATTTTACCACCACCCTGGAACGACAGGCCCAGAATTGACCCTTGGAAAGTACCCCCTTCGTCCGAATCGGGGTCGTTGAATGCAACATCATAATTAAGTGAATCCGCGCTCATGCGTTGGGAATAGTCGCGCATGTCGGCCAGCTTAATTTGAGAGCTGCTGATAATGTTGGTAAGGGTCACGACGATCCGCGCCAGATCTGCCGGTGCCTGCTCTCCGTCAACCATAAGAGAAGCCAGCGCCATGTCGATCTGTGATGCGGTGTAATTATAGTTCATATCATTCGGCGCGCCGGAAACGACCATCGAATTGCCGCTTTGCGTGAAATTGACCACAACGTCGAATTCATCTCCGCCATCCTGCCCGGAAATATGAATCGGCACGGTGCCCGGCATGCCTACTGCGACAGTTCCGTCGCTGTTGCCGGTAAATACCAGTGATGACATATCGACCGAAATGGTGCCTTCTTCCTCGGGCATCTGCATCGACATCGACAAATCATTGATCGTCAGTTTGTCGCCCGACGCCTTTTCGGTACCGGTCACGTCATAGCCGACACTGGTCATATAGTTCTTCCAGTCCGACCAGACATCCTGAGCCGTCACATCCGCATTTACCATCTGTGTGGTCGAAACGAACAATAGCGCAGCACCGGTGGCGCGTCTGAGGTATGCCGTCATGTAAGAAAACCTTTCAATAAAATTAGCAGCTCACGCATTATCCTTGAGGATGCACCATCAAGGTCTCAGGGGTGGACCGTACTCCCCATTCACATTACCACAAGGCAACATAGGATGTTGAGGGGAAAATTGCGATGGATATGACAGGAAAAACCGTTCTGATCACCGGCGCAAGCCGCGGAATCGGAGCCGAAACTGCGCGGGTTTTTGCCGATGCAGGTGCCAATGTGGCCCTGCTGGCCCGAAGCGGTGAAAGCATCAAAGCGCTGGCGCAGGAGATCGGTGAAACGGCAATGGCCATGACCTGTGATATCGCAGATTATGCCCAGGTCGAGGCTGCAGTTCAGGCCTGTGTCAAAAGGTTTGGCGGGCTGGACGTGCTGGTCGGCAATGCCGGCGTAATCGCGCCAATTGCGCATATGTGGGACGCAGACCCCGCCGGATGGGGTCGTGCCATCGACATCAACCTTAAAGGGGCCTTTCACGGTATGCGCGCGGCGTTGCCGGTGATGCAAAAAGCGGGGGGCGGTACAATTCTGACGCTCAGTTCCGGCGCGGCACATGGCCCGATTGAGGCCTGGAGCCATTACTGCGCATCAAAAGCCGGGGCGGCGATGCTGACTGCCTGTCTCGACAAGGAGGCGCGCGATCAGGGAATTCGCGCCATGGGCCTGTCGCCGGGCACCGTCGCCACACAGATGCAGCGCGAAATCAAGGCGTCAGGTATCAATCCGGTTAGTCAACTAGCCTGGGAGGAACACATTCCCGCAGATTGGCCCGCCCGCGCGCTGTTGTGGATGTGTTCGGCCGATGCGGATGAATTTGTCGGCACTGAACTCTCCCTGCGCGACGAAGCCATCCGCCAACGGGTGGGTCTGGCATGATCCGGCTGGACAAAGAGGATGGGCTTTGGATCGTCACGATTGATCGCCCGGACAAGGCCAATTCTCTGACCGGTGCAATGCTGGGCGATCTGGTTGATATCGCCCGTTCCGCGACCGAAGCCAAGGCGCTGATCGTGACCGGTGAAGGCCGTGTTTTCAGCGCCGGTGCCGATCTGGACGAGGCCCGCGCCGGGCTGACAACTTCTGATCTGTGGGAGCAGCTTTCAGGCGCAATCGCTGCCCTTCCCGGTCTGACGGTTGCGGCGCTGAACGGGACGCTGGCGGGTGGGGCCAATGGCATGGCGCTGGCCTGTGATCTGCGCATCGCGGTGCCGGGCGCGCGGTTCTTCTATCCGGTGATAAAGCTGGGGTATCTGCCGCAACCCTCGGATACTGCCCGCATGGCCGCGCTGATCGGCCCGGCGCGCACCAAGCTGATCCTGATGAGCGGGCAAAAGATCACGACGGACGAGGCTTATGCCTTTGGTCTGATCGACCGGATTGTAGCCCCCGATGAACTGATGCCGATGGCCCGTGATCTGGTCGGTGCAACACTGGCCGCCAAACCGGGTATCGCGACGGAAATCAAGGCGATGTGTACCTGAGCACCGGCCATGAAAGGCAAGCGATGACATGAGCGAAACAATCAAACCCGGCCCCGCCGCGCTGGTTATCGGGGCTGGCCCTGCCGGGCTGATGGCGGCCGGGGAACTGGCCCGTGCGGGCTGTGCCGTGACGCTGGTCGAGGCCAAGCCGTCAGTGGGGCGCAAGTTGCTGATGGCAGGAAAATCCGGATTGAACCTGACGCGGGACGAACCTGCGGACACCTTCCTGAACGCTTATGGCGAGGCCGAGCCATGGTTGCAGCCGATGATCGCCACATTTGATGCCAAGGCGGTTCAGGGCTGGGCGCGGGATCTGGGGCAAGAGGTCTTTACCGGCTCGACCGGGCGGGTATTTCCGACGACAATGAAGGCATCGCCATTGTTGCGGGCCTGGTTGGGGCAGTTGGCATCGCTGGGGGTGCAATTGCGTACCCGTTGGCGCTGGACCGGGTGGGATGGGGGCGTCGCACAGTTCGATACGCCCGAAGGGCCTGTCGGTTTCGCCGCAGACGCAACCGTCCTGGCGCTGGGCGGAGCCAGTTGGGCGCGGCTTGGATCGGACGGGGAATGGGCTGGGGTTTTGTCCCGGCAGGGCGTGGACATTGCTGATTTTGCTCCGGCCAATGCGGGGCTGCGGGTCGATTGGTCGATGCATATGCGCGCGGTTTTCGGCCAGCCCCTAAAGGGCGTGGCGTTCCGGGCCGGGCCGTTTGCGTCGCGCAGCGAAGCGGTGATTTCCGCGCGCGGACTGGAAGGCGGCGGCATTTATGCCATCTCTCGCGGGGTGCGCGAGGGTCACGCGCTGACTATCGACCTGACCCCGGACAGACCGGCGGATGATCTGGCCGCCCGCCTTGCACGGCGACGCGGCAAGGCGAGCTGGGCCAACCATCTGCGCAAAGCGCTAAAACTGGGGCCTGCACGCATGGCATTGCTGAACGAGTTTGGCCGCCCCCTGCCAACAGACCCTGCGGCGCTGGCGGCGTTGATCAAGGCGCTGCCGGTCGCCCATGCCGGGCTGGCACCGCTGGACGAGGCAATTTCGACCGCCGGCGGCGTGACGCAGGGCGCTGTGGACGAGGGGTTGATGCTCAACGCCCTGCCGGGTGTTTTCTGCGCCGGAGAGATGCTGGACTGGGAGGCCCCGACGGGGGGCTATCTGCTGACCGCATGTCTGGCGACCGGGCGTTGGGCCGGGCGTTCTGCCGCCGCATATCTGCGGCAGAACGGGGCGCTTTAGCCGTTGTTGGCCGTGACCCTTTTAAACGCGTCACGGGCGCGCATCATTTTGCCATAGGCCAGCATCTTTTCGTTCTCGATCGGGAATTTGGCACCAAAGGCCCAGTTCAGGCAATGGGTGCAAATGATGTCGGCGATTGTCATGGTTTCACCCATCAGGAACGGTCCCTGCAACCGGTCGGCCAGCCGGTCAAGATTGCCGGCGAATTCCCATTTCAGGCTGGATTTTACATCCGGTACGCGCTTGTCCTCGGGCAGGGCAAAGCTGTGCCTGGCGGCGGTCCACAGGACGGCGTCCAACTCGTCCAGAATGGCGTGGGTCAGGGCATCCTGACGCGCCCGGTCAATAGTGCCGGCAGGAAAGGTCAGCTGACCGTGCTTGTCCGCCAGATAGGTCAGGATCGCAGCGGAATCGGTGATCGCATCGTCGCCGTCCACCAGTACCGGCACCTTTCCAGACGGGTTCAACGCCGTCACTTCGGGGCTGCGTGGCGGAACCTGAATTGACTCATAAGGCTGACCGATCTCTTCCAGCATCCACAGAACACGGAACGTTCTGGTTTGTACTTTACCGATGACTTTATACATGCCTACCTCTTGATTGGTTTCCCTCGCACGGTCGGCTCTATACGCCCCGGCGTCAAGAGATGATCAGCGGCTGCGCCCCAGCATTGCCAACCGGATCAGCGCACGTTCCATCACCGCCATCGCCGGCGCGGTCTGCCCGGCAGAGCGCAGTTGCAAATCGGTGTCGGTCAGCACCGTCAGCGCGGTTTCCAGCCGCGCCGGTCCCCAGTTCTGCGCCTGCCGCACAATCCGGTCGCGCCGCTTGCCATAGACCGGCGGGCGCAGTCGCCCAACTCCCGCCGCCGCTCCGCCAGAGTCAGAGGCGGCAGTGTAAAGCGTGCGGAAATGCCGGGTCGCCCCGATGCACAGGCCGACCGCGTTGGTGCCCTGCGCCTGAAGACGTCGCAGCAGTGGGCCGATTTCATCGCTGCGCGCCTCTGCCACCACGTTCAGGATGTCGTCCAGCGCGGCCTCGGTCGATTGCGGGGCGCAGGCGTCGATATCTTCAAGGCTTAGCGGGGCGTCGTCGCCAAGTTTGTAAAGCGCCAGCTTTTCTATGGTCCGGGCAAAGTCGCCGGGCCCAAGATCGCTTGCCAAACCAGTCAGCGCGGCCATTGCATCTGCGGGCACCGCGTGGATGTCTGCGGCGCTCAGGGTGCGTTCGATCTCGGCGCGGGTGGGTGGTTCGTCGTAGATACCAACAGCAAAGGCATTGGCGTGGGCCTCAAACATCTTGCGCAGTTTGGAACCGGGCTTCAACGCCCCGCCCGTGACAATAATTTGCGCGTCGCCCGGCACCCAGTCCTGCAAGGCACGCAGGATCGCCGGGGCGGCGGTATCGGTGGTTTCTTCGACAAAGGCGGCACGCGGGCCGGGAAAGAACCCGACCGCCTTTATGGCATCCATCAACAGGGCCGGATCTTTGCGCAGATCGCCCCCGGCCATGCGGGCCAGGCGCATTTCTTCGTCCGCGTTGGCCCCCAGAAGGGCGGCGATCACCTGTTGGCGCTTGATCGCCACACGCATCGCATCTGCGCCGTAGATCAGCAGGCCGGTGCGGTTCGGCTCCGGTTTGGCGAAGTAACCGTCAGCGTCACGCGGGCTTAGTTTCATGCCGGCAGGTCCGCAGGTATATTCACTGTCGCATACAGTTGGGTGGTAATCTGATCGGCCAGAACAACCATCAGCCGCGCATGCGCATCGCGTTCAGAGGCGAGCGTTTCAACGGTTGATCCGGTGGCCGAATAACCGGTGAAATTGTCGACCGATCCAGAGGCGATGATCGCATCGCTGCCAATGTTGCGCAGCACATAATCAACCTTGCCCACCACGCTATAGCGGGTGGTTTCGTTCGAGGCGGTAACCGCCTGGCCCTGTTCGCCCGTGGCCAGCACCAGCGACAGGGAATAGGTTGGCTGGCTAGGCCGGCCCAACCGTTCCTCAAGGTTTTGCACCAGCAGATAACTGTTAACTGATTCCGGGGCGGCCACTTCGACCTTGCCACGCAGGGCCGAGGCGGTGCCGCCGGGGGCATAGACCGGCGTAAAGCCGCAGGCCGCGAGGGCCAAGGGCAGGAAAAGCAGGTTTCGGCGGTTAAACGACAACATTCACAATCCGACCGGGGACAACGATGACCTTTTTCGGCACCCCCCCGTTCAGCGCCTTTTGCACAGCGTCCACCTTCAGGGCGATTTTTTCAACCTCGGTGCGGTCCATGTCACGCGGTACGCTGATTTCCGCGCGCCGTTTGCCGTTGATCTGGATCGGCATGGTGACGTTGTCGTCGACCATCAGGGATTCGTCCGCCACCGGCCAGGCGGCGGTGGCGATCAGGCCTTCACCGCCCTGATGTGCCCAAATGTCTTCCGCCAGATGCGGAACCACAGGGGCCATCAACTGCGCAAGCGTCATGACGGCGCTGCGTTGGGCAGCATGGCCCGCCTTGGATTTGCCCAAGCTGTTGGTAAATGCGTAGAGCTTGGCAATGGCCGCATTGAAACCAAAGCTTTCAATGCCTTGGGTCACATCATGGATGGCCTTGTGCATGGCGCGCAGCAGGTCTTCATCGCCCTGACCTTTGGTCTCGGGGTTCATCGCGGCGATACGGTCGCACAGCATCCAGACGCGGGACAGGTGTTTGAACGCCGCTTCAGCACCCGAGGCGGTCCATTCCACGTCCCGTTCGGGGGGGGAATCGGACAGGACAAACCAGCGGGCCGTGTCTGCCCCATAAGCGGAAATGATGCTGACCGGGTCCACTACGTTTTTCTTGGACTTGGACATTTTCGCCGAAGGGATGATTTC
>Ga0209121_10002014_pt1 | contig 20953 bp, 18 predicted proteins | sample Cruoilmetagenom3_FD_187292 | JGI IMG/M metagenome (GOLD analysis project Ga0209121, IMG submission 187292) | Oil polluted marine microbial communities from Coal Oil Point, Santa Barbara, California, USA - Sample 3 (SPAdes) (version 2) | ecosystem: Environmental > Aquatic > Marine > Oil seeps ...
CAATGAAATATATTTTAATGTTATGATTCGTTTTGCGATTTGATACGAAATGGGATTGGCTTTATAGCATACCACTTGTGGTACTTTGAATAGCGCTGTTTCTAAAGTTGCTGTGCCAGAAGTTACTAAAGCAGCATTAGAAATACTTAATAAATCATAGGTTTTATTAGCAATATAATTAACCTTGTATTGTTTAATAAAGGTTTGGTAAAAACTAAAATCTTGACTTGGAGCTCCTGCAATAACAAATTGATAATCTTCAAAATCATCAACCAAGCTCAACATAACACTAAGCATTTTTGTAATTTCTTGCTTTCTACTTCCTGGTAATAATGCAATTATTGGTTTGTTGCTAAGATTGTGTTCTTTTCTAAATTCATTTTCATCTACTTGAGGTCGGTCTGCAATAGCATCAATTAATGGATGACCAACAAAATTAACATCGACATTGTATTTTTTGTAGAATGCTTTTTCAAAAGGAAGCGTACAGTATAATGCATCAACATCGCGCTTTATTTTTTCTACTCGGCTTGCTCTAGAAGCCCAAACTTGTGGTAAAATATAATAATGCGTTTTAAAGTTTTTGCCTTTTGCCCACTTGGCAATTCTGAGATTAAATCCAGAATTATCAATAAAAATAATCGCATCTGGCTTAAGTTTTTCTATATCACTTTTACAGAACTTAATAAGTCCTAGAATCTTCCTGAGGTTAAAAATAACTTCAGCAAAACCCATAAATTGACGTTCTTTATAATGCTTCACTAAAGTACCTCCAACGGATTGCATTAGGTCTCCTCCCCAAAATCTAATATCAGCTTTGTTATCTTGTTTTAGTAGAGCTTTCATAAGATTAGAACCATGCAAATCTCCCGAAGCTTCACCAGCAATGATATAGTACTTCATTAGTTAAAGAATTTAATTAGCATAGTTGAGACTAGAACGAGTATAGTAGCAATTAATACTCCTTTAGCACGTTGATCTTGATTCTTTTTAATAAACAGGAAAAAGGCTCCTAAATTCAAAAGTGCGCCAATACTCATAAGTTTGGTTAAAAAGCCTTGAGAAATGGCTTGTTTTATAACAATTTCCCAATCATCAGATGTTCCAAAAATCTGAATAGCGAAAACCAATCCAAATAAAGCAGCTATGATACCTACTATAAAACCAATTAAAATATCTTTTTTATTCATTCAATTTCCAAGTGTTTAATTTCTGTATCGAATGATGTGCAGTCAAATCAAATTGTACTGGTACAACCGATACATAACCGTTTTCTAAAGCCCATTCGTCCGTATCTTCACCTTTATCCATGTTTACAAACTTACCTGTTAGCCAATAATAATCACGACCCATTGGGTTGGTGCGTTTGTCAAATTCTTCCTTCCAATTAGCTCGAGCTTGGCGACATACTTTAATGCCTTTGATAGCCTTTTTTTCAAGATTAGGTAAGTTGACATTTAATACAACTCCATCTGGTAAGCCGTGTTCTAATACTTGTCTAGTAATAGTTTCAACAAAAGATTTGCAATGCTCAAAGTTAGCATTCCAATTGTAGTCTAAAAGCGAAAACCCAATTGCAGGAATTCCCTCTATACCAGCTTCTAATGCGGCACTCATTGTGCCAGAATAGATTACGTTTATAGATGAATTTGAACCATGATTAATACCAGAAACACAAATATCTGGTCGTCTTCCTAAAATCTCATTAACGGCTAATTTTATACAATCAGCAGGTGTCCCAGAGCAACTGTACTCAGGTTGTTTTCCATCGATTGTTACTTTTTCCATATGTAAAGTAGAATTGATAGTTATAGCATGTCCCATAGCACTTTGCGGACTATCAGGAGCTACTACTACGACGTCTCCTATAGAGTTCATTACCGAAATTAAGGTTCTAATACCAGGAGCAGTAATGCCATCATCATTGGTGACTAAAATTAATGGTCGTTCAGACATATATTAAAAAATGATTTACGTGCTGTAAAAATACTAAAAAAGCTTGCGTTTTGTGAGTATTAGCACCTTTAACAAAAAATTAGTGCCTCTATTTTTTATGGCACGATTTTTTCTCCTATTTTAGTGAAATATTGAAAACCTACTTTACAAGAATAAAAAAACAGATTATGAAAGGGAATTATAAGTTCTTACTACTTGCATTGTTGATAGCGTTTGCTTCATGTAGTTTTACCAGTAAAAAATTTGAAAATCCAGATAAAGATAAGCTATTAATTGAATTGATTACTTATGTTTTAGATCAAGGACATTTTGATCCAAAAGATATTAATGATGATTTTTCTGCAAATGTGTTCAAAGAATACTTAAATAATTTAGATCCATTTAAACGCTATTTTTATGCTTCAGACATAAAGGAATTTGATGTCTTTAAAAATCAAATTGACGATCAGATTAAGGCATTTGATGTATCGTTTTTTAGTCTTACGCACGAGCGTTTACTGCAGCGTATTGGAGAGTCCCAAAAAGTTTATACCGAAATTTTAGAAAAACCTTTCGATTTTTCGCAGAACGAAAACTATTCTGCTAACTATGAAAAATTAGAATATGTAAATAGTAAACGCGAAATGAAAGAGCGCTGGAGACAGCAGCTTAAATTTTCTACAATTGCTAATTACGATGATGCCATTGCAAAACGGGACGTAGAATTAGATTCTAACAACCTTCCAGAAAGTGTGTTCTCTGCTAATAATGAGAAATCAGAATCAAAAGAGAAAAAATCCTTAAAAGAAATTGAATCTGAAGCTAGAGAAGCTACTAAACGTTCACTTGATGAACTTTATGATTATATCGATGATAGAAGACGGAAGGATTGGTTTGCGGTATATATAAATGCGATTGTAGAAGAATTTGATCCGCATACATTTTATTTTGCGCCAGAAGATAAAGAACGATTTGATAGAGATATGTCTGGAAATTTTGAAGGGATTGGCGCGAGACTTCAGAAAAAAATAGACGGCATAATGGTTAATGAAATTATAAGTGGAGGTCCAGCTTGGAGAGCAAATGAGCTCGAAGTTGGTGACCAAATTCTTAAGGTAAGGCAAGAAGATGAAGAAGAAGCTATAAATGTTGTTGGCATGCGATTGGATGATGCGATTAAGTTTATTAAAGGACCAAAAGGAACGGAAGTTACATTAACATTAAAGAAAGTTGATGGAACAGTTGAAGATATATCAATCACTAGAGATATAGTAGAGTTAGAAGAAACATATGCAAAATCTTCTACGGTAGAAAAAGATGGAAAAACGTTTGGGTTAATTAATTTACCTAAGTTCTATATTAATTTCAAAGACTATAAAAAGCGAAACGCGGCTTCAGATATTAAACAAGAAATTTTACGCCTTAAGGAAGAAGGAGTTGTAGGTCTAGTACTAGATTTAAGAAATAATGGCGGTGGATCTTTACAAACAGTTGTAGATATTGCTGGTTTGTTTATTGAAGATGGTCCTGTAGTACAAGTTAAAACTACAGGTCAAACAAAAGAAGTTTTAAGTGATAGAGATAAAGCTATTATTTGGGATGGTCCATTGGTTATTTTGGTGAATGAACTGTCTGCATCCGCATCTGAAATTTTAGCAGCTGCAATGCAAGACTATAAGCGTGGAATAGTAATAGGTAGCAAGCAAACTTATGGTAAAGGAACAGTTCAGACTGTATTTGACTTAAACAATATTGTGAAAAATAACACCAAAGGCGATATGGGAGCTTTAAAGTTTACAACCCAGAAGTTTTATAGAATCAATGGTGGTTCTACGCAGTTAGAAGGTGTGAAGAGTGATGTTGTTGTTCCAGATCGTTACAGTTATATAGATATTGGAGAAAAAGATTTAGAAAACCCATTACCTTGGGATAAAATTGATGCTGCAGATTATAGCGTTTGGGGAAATTATTTCGATTACGATACTACAATTAGTAAGAGTAAAGAAAGAATGGCAGCTAATGAGCAATTAAAGCTTATTGATGCTAATGCTAAATGGGTTAAAAAAATTAGAGACAGGGAAGTATATTCATTGAATTATAATGAGTATAAAAAAGAAATGGAGCTAAATGAAGAAGAAGCAAAACGTTTTTCAAAGCTTTCTGAGTATAAGACAAACCTAACGTTTAACTCTTTACCATATGAGTTGAAGATGATGGAACAGGATTCTGTTTTAAAAGAGAAACGTAAGCGTTGGCATCTTGCATTGGCAAAAGATGTTTATGTTGAAGAAGCATTAAACGTTCTTAATGATTTGAAAATGACGTACGCTATAAAGAAGGTAGCTACTTCTGTGAAGAATTAAAACAAAACAAGATTATGTTCTACTGTCATGCTGAGCGCAGTCGAAGCATCTCACAATAGTTAAAAATTAATTAGTTGAATGTCAAACCAAAATAATTCACTAACAAGATTAGCGCTTCAAAAGTTTAAAAAAAACTTTTGGGGCGTTTTTAGTTTAGGTATTATTGGGTGTATTGGTTTAATTTCAATATTTGCCTATTTGTTTGCGCCAGATGCTTCAAAAAATGCAAATCAAATGCATTTATCTATTCATTCTAAATCACCCGGTTTTGAAGTGCAAATGCTAACGATTCCTTCAGGTATTGAATCTAATCAAAATTTGCCATCTAAATTATTCTTTGGACAAGAGAATACAGATACTGAAATCCCAATTGAATCATATAAAGTAAATGATAATGTGCTAACCTATACCGAATATGCTTCAGATGGTTTAAAGGGAATAGAAAAGCAAGTGGAATTATCTCAGTTTCCAAATACAGATTATAAGCAATTTATTGATAATAGAAGTTTTGTTTTCGGTACTGATAAATATGGTAGAGACTATTTAAGTCGAATTTTAATAGGGTCTCGTATTTCATTTTTCATAGGTTTTGTGGCTGTTTTTATTTCTTTAATAGTTGGCTTGTTAATGGGTAGTTTAGCAGGTTATTATGGTGGCAAAGTTGATGCTTTTATAATGTGGATTATTAATATTACTTGGTCAATACCAACGTTATTATTAGTTATAGCAATTACTTTGGCACTTGGCAAAGGCTTTTGGCAAGTATTTATTGCAGTAGGTTTAACAATGTGGGTGGAAGTTGCTAGAGTAGTCCGTGGACAGATTATTAGTGCTAAAGAAATGCAATATGTTACCGCAGCACGAGCTTTGGGTTACAATGATTATAGAATTATCGCCAAGCATATTTTGCCCAATATTTTTGGACCATTGATTGTAATTTCTGCGGCCAATTTTGCAGCAGCTATTTTAATAGAAAGTGGATTAAGTTTTTTAGGAATTGGTGCGCAACCTCCAATGGCAAGTTGGGGAGCAATGATAAAAGATCATTATAATTATATTATTCTAGGAAAACCTTATTTAGCGCTAATACCGGGAATTTGTATTATGTTTCTAGTAATGGCGTTTATGTTAGTAGGTAATGCACTAAGAGATGCATTAGACGTTAAAACTTAATTTATTAAACTCCTGTACGTAGTTGTTCTATTTCTTCATTAGTGCTACCAATGATTTCTAATACGTCTTCTTTTCCAATACTTTTTGAAGATGAGGTTACAAAATATATAGGAAGCTCTTCCCATGTGTTCAATAAAACGTTACAATAGTCTTCTACATGACGATCTATTGCCGTTGGTTTCAATTTATCAGCTTTGGTAAATATGATACCAAATGGGATTCCACTTTCACCCAAGTATTGCATAAATTCTAAATCAATAGGTTGAGGTTTGTGTCTAATATCTACTAATACAAAAGCTAAAACCAGTTGTTGACGCTGTTCAAAATAATTGGTAATAAACTGCTGAAATTTCTTTTTTGAAGATTTTGAGACACGAGCGTAACCATAGCCAGGTAAATCTACTAAATGCCATTCCTTATTGATAAGAAAGTGGTTGATGAGTTGAGTTTTTCCAGGTCGTCCAGATGTTTTTGCTAAACTTTTTCTATCTGTTAGCATATTTATTAAAGAAGATTTGCCAACATTACTTCTTCCAATAAAGGCATACTCAGGGAGGTTGTTTTTCGGACATTTAGCAACTTCAGAATTACTAACTATAAATTCAGCGGATTTTATTTTCATGATACTTCCTACGAAAGCAGGAATCTTTTTAATTAAACTTAAGAATGTTTTTAAAACGCTTTAGAGTCTAGCCAGCTATTAAGAATTTTATTAAATTCTTCAGGATGTTCCATCATAGCGGCATGACCGCATTTATCAATCCAAAACAGTTCAGAATCTGGTAATAGTTCATGGAATTCCTCTGCAACTTCAGGTGGAGTTACATTGTCGTTTTTACCCCAAATTATACAAGTTGGAGTATGCATTTTAGGTAAATCTTTAGCCATATTATGTCTTATTGCACTTTTTGCAATAGCTAAAGTTTTTATTAATTTATTTCTATCATTTACAGTTTCATAGACTTCATCAACAATCTCTTTAGTTGCAACTGCAGGATCATAAAAAACGTCTTGAGCTTTTTTCTTAATTACTTCGTAATCACTTCGTTTTGTATATCCACCTCCCATGGCACTTTCATACAAACCAGAACTACCTGTGATAATCAGAGCTTTTACTTTGTCAGGATACATTTTTGTGTGATACAAACCGATGTGTCCACCTAAAGAGTTTCCTAATAAAATAACACTATCTAAACCTTTAAATTCAATAAATGCTTTCAGGTAATTAGCGAAGCTTTTAACATTGGTTTTTATTAATGACATTGTGTAAATAGGTAGTTCGGGAATAATAACCTTATAGCCATTAGAGCTAAAATGATTTGTTACAGCGTCAAAATTACTGAGCCCACCCATTAATCCATGTAGCACAATAATTGGTGTGCCCTCTCCTACTTCAATATATCTAAAATCCTTTTCTTTTTTTAAAAGGTGTGCCATGTATAAATTAGTGCTTTAGTGTTAAAAACAAATATAACTAAATCCTTTAGAATATAAATATAATGCAGAAAATATCGATTTTTAAGTAAAACATATTTTTATGTTTTGTTGTAAATAATTCCCACAGAATAAAATACTATCCAAATATCGAAATCATTGAGATTTATAAAAAATATAAAAATCAAAACTAAAACTTATCAACAAATGTGGGAGGATGTGGTAAAAAGTGGCTTTTTTTTCAATATATTTGAATCTTAATCGTTAAAGTGGTAAAGACAATCTTTTGAATTCATTAATTGGAACATACGAGTGTAAAGCTGATGTCAAGGGAAGACTTATGATTCCTGCTGTTATGAAAAAACAGTTGGCAGCAGCCTTGCAAGACGGTTTTGTGCTTAAACGAGCTGTTTTTCAGCCGTGTTTAGAATTGTATCCAATGTCTGAATGGAATGCAATGATGCAAAAAGTGAATAAGCTTAATCGCTTTAAGAAAAAGAACAACGATTTTATCAGACGATTTACGGCTGGTGTTAAAATTGTTGAGGTGGATAGTGCTGGTAGATTGTTAATTCCAAAAGATCTCATAAGTTTTTCAGGTATTTCAAAACATGTTGTGATGGCTTCGGCTGTAAATATTCTTGAAATCTGGGATAAAGATAAATATGAGCAAGCAATTGATGATGCCGCGTCAGATTTTGCGGATTTAGCAGAAGAAGTAATGGGACAAGATGATGTTGACAATGGAGTATCATAATGCTGTATTGCTTAAAGAAACTGTTGATGGTTTAGATATTAAGCCAAATGGTGTTTACGTAGATGTAACATTTGGTGGAGGAGGTCATAGTAGAGAAATTTTATCTAGGCTTGATGAAAATGGAAAATTATTTGCCTTCGACCAAGACAAAGATGCGTTAGCAAATACTATTGAAGATAATCGTTTTGTCTTGATTAACGAAAATTTCAGATACATAAAAAGGTTCTTAAGGTTTTATGGAGTTAAAGAAGTTGATGGTGTTTTAGCAGATTTTGGTGTGTCATCGCATCAATTTGATGTAGCAGAACGTGGTTTCTCAACTCGCTTTGAAGCTGATTTAGACATGCGAATGAATCAAGAAAGTAAGTTGTCTGCATATGATGTAGTGAATAATTATTCTGAAGAGCAATTGCGAGATGTGCTTTTGCAATATGGTGAATTAAGGCAAGCGCCAGCAATGGCAAGAGTTATAGTTGCAGAAAGAGCTAATGGTGAAATTAAGACAAGTGAACAATTAAAATCGGTATTAAAACAATTTTTACAGCATAAGAAAGAAAACAAAGTATTGGCCCAAATCTACCAAGCTATTAGAATAGAGGTGAATCAAGAGATAGAAGCTTTAAAAGAATTGCTGGTGCAAACACCTGAGGTTTTGAAAAAAGAAGGGAGATTAAGTTTTATATCCTACCATTCATTAGAGGATAGACTAGTGAAACGCTTTATAAGAAATGGATTGTTTGAAGGAGAGCCTGAGCGTGATATGTTTGGAAATTTTGAAGTGCCCTTAAAAAAGGTAGGGAAATTAATAGTGCCTTCATATTCAGAAATAAAGCAGAATAATAGGGCTCGAAGTGCGAAACTTCGGATTGCTGAGAAGATATAAAAATATAATGTCACACTGAGCGCAGTCGAAGTGTGTTTGAAAAATATAGTGAAATAAATTAAAAGAGATTCCTGCCTGGGCAGGAAGTGGAATGAAGAAAAACATCTACAGCATATTACGTGGAAAGTTTCTAATCAGTGATGATTCGTTTAAAAATTGGCGCATCATCATTTTTATTTCAGTGTTGGCTATCATAATGATTGCAAGTTCACATAGTGCAGATAAAAAAGTATATGAGATTGCAAGGTTAACTAATGAAGTTAAGGAGTTGCGTTCTGCTTTTGTTGATAAGAGAGGTAAGTTAATGCGTCTTAAAAAAGAGTCTTATGTAGAGAATGTAATGAAGGCAAAAGGCATCGAGATTTCATTAAATCCACCAACGAAGATTATAGTAAAATCAAAACAAGAGTAAACATTGGCTACAACAGAAACCAACATATTAAACAGATTGTATTTCGTCGCAGGCTGCATGTTTGTCTTTGTATTGGCTGTTGTTTTTAAGTTGTGTACTATTCAGTTTATTCAAGGGGATAAATATCGTGCGTTGGCAGAAAAACGAACAATAAGAGATTTTCCAATTCTTGCAAACCGTGGTAATGTCTATTCAGCAGATGGAAGTTTATTAGCTACATCAATTCCTAAATATGATATCAGAATAGATGCTATTCAGCCAAATGATGCTCTATTTGAAAAACATATTGATGCGTTATCAGATTCACTTCATGCATACAAAGGGAAGTCAGCATCTTATTACAAGAATATTATACGTAAAGCTCGAAAAAATAAAAACAGATATTTTCTATTAGCTCGAAATATTAGCTACTCTGATTATATCAGAATGCGCAATTTCCCTTTGTTAGAGCTTGGAGCAATTAAAGGTGGACTTATAGTGGAGCAAACCACAAGACGCGAACATCCAATGGGTGAAATCGCAGCTCGTTCAATTGGTTATGAGCGCATAGATGAAAACAACTATGCAACTAGAGTTGGGCTTGATGGTGCATTTGGTGAAAAATATTTAAAAGGTGTTAATGGTAAACGTCTAAAGCAAAAAATAGGAAATGGTCAATGGAAACCAATTAAAGATTACGACCAGATTGAACCAAAAGATGGATTTGATATCTATACAACGTTAGATGTTAATATTCAGGATATTGCTCACCATTCTTTACTTCTTCAATTAGAGAAATATAAGGCAGATCATGGTTGTGTTGTTGTGATGGAAGTTAAAACAGGCGAGATTAGGGCGATTTCTAATTTGGGCAGAAATAAGAAAGGGCACTATTATGAGCGCTTAAATTATGCTGTAGGTGAGAGTCATGAGCCTGGCTCAACTTTTAAACTAATGGCGATAACAGCTGCCTTAGAAGATAAAGTTATTGATACCAGTGACGTAGTAGATACAGAAAAAGGGATTCTTTCTTTTTATGGTAATAAGGTTAGGGATTCAAAAGCTGGTGGTTATGGAAAAATAACAGTGTCAAAGGCTTTCGAAGTGTCTTCTAATACAGGAATTGTTAAGGCTATTGATAATGCTTATAGAGATAAACCAAGCAAATTTATCGATAGGCTATATGCTATGAATGTTAATGACAGCTTAGACTTGCCAATAATAGGAGAGCCAACTCCAATAATGCCAGATCCAAGGATTAAAGATGGTAGATGGAGTGGTATTGCTTTGCAATGGATGGCATATGGTTATGGCGTGTCTTTTACACCATTGCAGACTTTAACATTTTATAATGCCATTGCCAATAATGGAGAAATGGTTAAGCCGAGGTTTTTAAGAGAGGTTAAAGAATATGACAGAGTTGTTGTTCCATTTGAAAAGGAAATTATCAACCCAAAAATTTGCTCTGAAGAAACGGTAAAAAAAGTTCAGCAATTATTAAAAAATGTAGTTGAAAAAAGTCATGGAACTGGTAATGGACTTTATTCTAAGAACTTTTCAATGGCAGGTAAAACAGGTACTTGTCAAAAAGACTATGTAGATAAAGATAAATTAAATTATATATCGTCGTTTTCAGGATTCTTTCCTGCAGACAACCCTAAATACTCGTGCATTGTGGTTATTCATGAGCCTGATAAAAGTGTTGGGTATTATGGCGCAGATGTTTCGGGTCCAGTATTCAAAAGGATAGCTCAAAAAATTTACACAGATACTCCAATTATAGATGAAATTGAAACTTTAAACTTCAATAATAATTTGGTGAATGAAGATTTTGAAAACTATTTTGAAAACGCTCAAAAATATAAAGAATTAATGCCGAGTGTAGTAGGTATGCCAGCAATGGATGCCGTTGCATTACTAGAAAATTTACAAGTCAATGTAAGAGTGAAACTAAATGGCAACGGAACTATAAAAAAACAATCTATAGTAAAGCATCAAAAGTTAAAAACTAATCAAACAATTGTCTTAGACGCATCATGATGGTTCTAAAAGACATATTGTACAAGGTTACAATAAATGCTGTCGTCGGTAGTACTAGCATTGCTGTAAACAAAATTGAATTTGATTCGCGTCAAATTGAAGTTAATGATGTGTTTATTGCTATTTCAGGTAGTGTAACGGACGGCCATAACTTCATAGAAAAGGTTATAGAAAATGGTGCAATTGCTATAGTTTGCGAAACGCTTCCGGAAAATCTTAAAGATGGAGTTACTTATGTAGAAGTGGCGAATTCTAACCAAGCAATGGCTTATATGGCCGCAAATTATTACGAGCATCCTTCTGAAAATTTAAAGTTGGTTGGAGTTACTGGCACAAATGGAAAAACAACAGTGTCTAGTTTGTTATACCAACTATTTAAAAAAGCTGGTTACAAAGTTGGATTGTTATCTACAGTTAAAATAATGGTAGATAATACAACCTATAAGGCAACACATACTACTCCAGATTCATTAACAATAAACAAGTATTTAAAGTTAATGAATGATGAAGGTGTAGAATATTGCTTTATGGAAGTGAGTTCTCATGGAATTCATCAAAGTAGAACAGAAGGATTGAAGTTTACTGGTGGAATTTTCACAAACCTTTCTCACGATCATTTAGACTACCACGAAACTTTTGCTGAGTATAGAGATGTTAAGAAGAGATTTTTTGATCAGTTGCCAAAAGATGCTTTTGCATTATCTAATATGGATGATAAAAATGGTTTGGTAATGCTTCAAAATACACAAGCTAAAAAATATACTTACGCTTTAAAAAACTATGCAGATTACAGAGCACAGATTCTCGAAAATGAGTTTAGTGGTTTGCTGTTAAAGTTGAATGACAGTGAGTTATGGACTCGTTTAATAGGGAGTTTCAACGCTTATAATATTCTGGCAATCTATGGTACTGCCGAATTATTAGGATTAGATAAAGTTGAAATTTTAAGGCTTATTAGTGAGTTAGAAAATGTATCTGGACGCTTTCAATATTTTATTTCGGATGAAAAAATTACGGCAATTGTAGATTATGCGCATACGCCAGACGCTTTAAAAAATGTATTGGAGACTATTAATAGTATTCGTACTAAAAACGAAGAGTTAATTACTGTTGTTGGTTGTGGTGGTGACAGAGATAAAACAAAACGCCCAAAAATGGCACATATCGCATCGGTATTAAGTACTAAAGTGATTTTTACAAGCGATAATCCACGTAGTGAAGTGCCTGAGATGATTATTGAAGATATGGAAAAAGGGGTCGAGCCTCAGAATTTCAAAAAGACATTATCCATAACAGATAGAAAGCAAGCAATTAAAACAGCTTGCCAAATGGCAGATGCAAAAGATATTATTCTAATAGCAGGTAAAGGGCATGAAACCTATCAAGAAATTAAAGGAAAACGCTTTGATTTTGATGATTATAAAACGGTACAAGAATTTTTAAAACAATTACAGAAATAAATAATAACCAAGAATGCTGTATTACTTATTCGAATATTTAGAACAACAATTCCAGTTTCCTGGAGCTTCGCTTTTTGGGTTTTTAACCTTTAGAGCTGCTATGGCAATTATATTGTCCTTGTTAATTTCTACCATTTTTGGAAAACGCATAATTAGATTTTTGCAAAAACAACAAGTTGGGGAGACGATTCGTGATTTAGGATTAGAAGGGCAAGTTGAAAAGGCTGGCACACCTACTATGGGTGGAATTATAATAATCCTAGCAACACTGATTCCTGTGTTATTATTAGCTAAACTTGAAAATATTTATATCATTTTACTCATTATAACAACACTTTGGATGGGGACAATTGGGTTTATTGATGACTATATCAAAAAATTCAAAAATGATAAAGACGGTTTAAAAGGGAAATTTAAAGTTCTTGGCCAAGTTGGTTTAGGGATTATTGTTGGTGCTACTTTATTCTTTCATAATGATGTTACGATAAAAGAAAAATTACCAATTCAACAGCAAAAAGAGTTATTGGCTGAAAACCCTAATTTACCTGCAACTAAATTGTTTAAAGCTGAAGAAAAATCGACCAAAACAACCATTCCATTTGTAAAAGATAATGAGTTTGATTATTCAGATTTAATCACATGGATCAGTCCAGATTTAGAAAAGTATGCTTGGGTTATTTTCATTTTGGTAACCATAATAATTGTCACTGGGGTTTCAAATGGTGCAAATCTTACAGATGGCATTGATGGTTTGGCAGCAGGAACTTCGGCTATTATAGTATTGACATTAAGCATTTTCGCTTGGGTATCTGGTAATATCATTTTTTCAGAATATTTAGATATAATGTATATCCCAAGGGTTGAAGAAATCACAATATACATTGCGGCTTTTGTTGGAGCATTAATTGGCTTTTTATGGTATAATGCCTATCCAGCTCAAGTTTTTATGGGCGATACTGGGAGTTTAACCATTGGTGGAATTATAGCAGTTATTGCAATAGCGGTTAGAAAAGAGTGGCTGATTCCAGTACTATGTGGGATTTTCGTAGCAGAAAACTTATCAGTAATTCTCCAAGTGAGTTATTTTAAATACACAAGAAAAAAATATGGCGAAGGACGACGCATTTTTAAAATGTCGCCTTTGCATCATCATTATCAGAAATCAGGATATCACGAGAGTAAAATTGTAACACGTTTTTGGATTGTGGGTATTCTACTTGCAATAATAACAATTGTCACCTTGAAGATTAGATAATGAAACGATTGGTGATTCTTGGAGGAGGAGAAAGCGGAGTCGGAACTGCGCTTTTAGGAAAAGCAAAGGGATACAACGTGTTTGTGTCCGATAAAGGAAAAATTAAGAAAAAATATAAAGACGTTCTTTTAAATAATGAGATTGAATTTGAAGATGAACAGCATACAAAACTAAAAATTTTGAATGCTGACATCGTAATGAAGAGCCCTGGAATTCCAGACAAAGTAGCTTTAGTTAAAGAAATTCGTGAAGCAGGAATCAAAGTCGTTTCCGAAATTGAATTTGCTTCAAGTTTTACCGATGCAACACTAGTAGCAATAACAGGTAGCAATGGTAAAACAACAACGGCAACATTGACACATCATCTTTTAAAACAAGATTTAGATGTTGGTTTGGCAGGAAATATTGGCGACAGTTTTGCAAAGCAGATTCTTGAAAAAGACCATGATAACTACGTGTTAGAGATCAGTAGTTTTCAGTTAGATGACATCATGGGTTTTAAGCCAAAAATTGCGATTCTAACTAATATCACACCAGATCATTTAGATCGCTATGATTATAAGTTTGAAAACTATATCGCATCAAAATTTAGGATTATAGAAAATCAAACAGCAGAAGACTATTTCATTTATGATGCTGATGATGAAGTCATTGAAGAATGGTTGCAAAACCATTCGATTCAATCCAAAGCATTGCCTTTTTCGTTGACCAAGGTCATTGAGCAAGGTGCATATTTAGACAATAATAAGATAATAATAACAATAGATAATAATCAAATAATTATGCCAACAGAAAATTTAGCATTAGAGGGAAAACATAACATTAAGAATGCAATGGCAGCTTCTACTGTAGCGCATTTACTTAAAATAAGAAAGCAAACTATTAGAGAAAGTTTAGAGAATTTTCAGGGTGTAGAGCATCGTTTAGAACATGTGTTGAAGATTAATAAAGTACAATACATTAACGATTCTAAAGCGACCAATGTTAATGCAACTTACTTTGCATTAGAAAGTATGGATGCACCTACAGTATGGATTGTTGGCGGAGTCGATAAGGGAAATGATTACAAAGAATTATTTCCGTTTATAAATGAAAAAGTAAAGGCAATAATTTGCCTCGGAGTAGATAATGCAAAACTGTTTGAAGCTTTTGGCAATATGGTTGATGTTATTGTGGAGACACAATATATGAGTGAAGCGGTAAAGATTGCGTACAAAGTTGCAGATGCTGGTGAAAATGTATTGTTATCGCCTGCTTGCGCAAGTTTCGATTTGTTCGATAATTATGAAGATCGAGGACGTCAATTTAAAAATGCGGTTAGAAACTTATAAAAGCCCATCTTACTCTTCCCAGTGGGAAGAAACGGTTGTGGCAAAACAAAAATATTAATTAATACTCAACAAATTTCCTCCTCTGGGGAAATGCCTGTAAGGCAAAGGGGCTGTTATGAATAACATATTTACACAAATAAAAGGAGATAGAGCCATTTGGGCTATAGCCACACTTTTGGCTATTTTTTCCTTTTTACCTGTGTATAGTGCAGCAAGTAATCTTGCGGTTGGTTCAAGTAATACATTCTCCTTTTTTGTAAAGCATTTTATGCACTTGTTTTTAGGATTTGCGATTATGTATGGTGTGCATAAAGTACCATATAAATACTTCAGAGGATTATCAATGATAATGATTCCGATTGTATTTGTTTTGTTGTTGGTAACGATGTTACAAGGTACTACCATAGATGGTGCAAATGCCAGTCGTTGGATTCAAATACCAATCGTAAATATGTCTTTTCAAACATCGACTTTAGCCGCAGTTGTATTAATGGTATATGTCGCTCGATATCTTTCAAAAATAAAAGATAAAGAAGTCAATTTTAAAGAGACATTGATGCCACTTTGGGGACCGGTTTTTATTATCTTAATTCTTATTTTACCGGCTAATTTTTCTACAGCAGCAATCATTTTTACAATGATAATGATGTTAACATTTATAGGTGGATATCCTGTAAAATACTTATTGGTAATTGTCGGAACAGGTTTACTCGCATTAACAATGTTTATTTTGGTAGCAAAAGCATTTCCAGACGCAATGCCAAATCGTGTAGATACTTGGATGAGCAGAATTGAAAATTTTGTTAATGGAGAAGATACGGAAGCCGATTATCAAATAGAAAAAGCAAAGATTGCTATTGCTACCGGAATGACTCCTCTTGGTCCTGGTAAGAGTGTTCAGAAGAACTTTTTACCGCAATCGTCTTCAGATTTCATTTTTGCAATTATCATTGAAGAATACGGATTGTTTGGAGGTGTGTTTTTATTGATTCTATATTCTTGGTTATTGTTTAGAATAGTCATTGTCTCTCAAAAATCGGATACCATTTTCGGAAAACTATTAGTGTTAGGTGTTGGTTTACCTATTGTGTTTCAGGCATTAATTAATATGGCAGTTGCAGTAGAATTATTTCCTGTAACTGGACAAACTTTACCATTAATAAGCAGTGGTGGAACTTCGATTTGGATGACATGCCTAGCAATAGGAATAATATTAAGTGTAAGCGCGAAGCGCGAAGAGATAAAAGAACAAGAAGAATCTGAAGATAACCCTTTAGATATTTTAAGTGAAACAATATAATGAGTAACTATAAATTCATATTATCTGGTGGTGGAACAGGAGGACATATTTATCCTGCTGTTGCAATTGCAGACGAATTAAAATCGCGTTATCCTAATGCTGAGTTTTTATTTGTTGGTGCTTCTGACCGTATGGAAATGGATAAAGTGCCACAAGCAGGTTATGAAATTGAAGGCTTGTGGATTTCTGGAATTCAACGCAAACTGACCTTGAGAAATCTAATGTTTCCGTTTAAGTTAATTGTCAGCTTATTGCGTTCAAGAAAGATTATTAAAAAATTTAAACCTGATGCTGTAATAGGAACTGGTGGTTTTGCTAGTGGTCCTTTGCTGCAAATGGCTACTTCAAAAGGTATTCCGAGTTTAATTCAAGAACAAAATTCTTATCCTGGAATTACTAATAAATTGCTTAGTAAAAAAGTAAATACAATTTGTGTAGCCTATGAAGGTTTAGAAAAATTCTTTCCTAAGGAAAAAATAAGATTAACAGGAAACCCGATTCGTAAAGACTTGTTAGAAGTTAAGAGTAAGCAAATTGAAGGCAAAAATGTGTTTAAGCTAATTCACAGTAAACATACATTATTAGTGTTGGGTGGGAGTTTGGGTGCAAGACGAATAAATCAATTAATAGAAGCAAATATTGAAACATTTAAAGAACAGAATGTTCAAGTTATTTGGCAATGTGGAAAACTCTATTACAATCAATATAAGCAATATAATGAACTTGAAAATGTACAAGTACACGCATTTTTAAATAACATGGATATGGCTTATGCTGCTGCGGATGTAATTATTTCAAGAGCTGGTGCAATTTCTGTATCAGAATTATGCATTGTTGGAAAGCCTGTAATTTTTATTCCGTCTCCTAATGTAGCTGAAGATCATCAAACAAAAAATGCTCAAGCAGTAGAAAGTAAAAATGCAGCGATTTTAATAAGAGAGAAAGATTTGGATTTAGATTTTAAAAATCAGTTTTCTGAATTAATTTCAAACGAAGAAAAACAAAAAGAACTAAGTAAAAATATTGAAGCGTTAGCTCTTGTAAATGCTACAAATGATATTGTTAACGAAGTAGAAAAACTATTGAAATAATTAATGAACTTAAATTCGATACATAATATTTATTTTATTGGTATTGGAGGCATCGGAATGAGTGCTCTTGCACGCTACTTCGTGGCTAATGGAAAACATGTGTCTGGATATGATAAAACGGCTACAGAGATTACAAAATCATTAGAAGACTTAGGAGTTTCAGTTCATTTTGAAGACGATATTAAGCATGTTAATAGTGAATTCTTAAATCCTGAAAATACGCTTGTTGTTTACACACCAGCAATTCCTAATTCGCATTCTGAATTAAGTTATTTTAAAGACAAAGGTTATCAAGTCTTAAAGCGTTCCACTGTTTTAGGTAAAATCACAAAACAAACCACATGCCTTGCTGTTGCTGGTACACACGGTAAAACAACAACTACAAGTATTTTAGGTCATTTATTAAATGTATGTAACGCACCTGTAACGGCATTTTTAGGTGGAATTAGTGAAAACTACAATTCTAATCTAATTATAAACGGAACGGATGTTACAGTTGTAGAAGCCGATGAATTTGATCGTTCGTTTTTAACTCTATCTCCAGATTTAGCTTGTATAACATCAATGGATGCAGATCATTTAGATATTTATGGTGATGCTTCAGAGCTTGTAAAATCATTCAAAGATTTTACGGAATGTATAAAGCCAAAAGGAAAGCTATTTATTAAGAATGGATTACCATTAAAAGGAATTACATATGGTATTGAAGATGATTCAGACTATAGCGCTCAAAATATAAAAATACAAAAAGGAAGTTATGTGTTCGATGTAAAGACACCTAACGGATTATATAAAGATTTTAAATTTAGCCTACCTGGTAGACACAATCTGTCGAATGCAATAATAGCCTTGGCGATGGCTGTAGAATACGGTTGCCCTCACAACCAGCTCGCCAAGGGATTAGCATCTTATAAAGGTGTTAAGCGCAGATTTACCTATCAAATTAAAACAGATGATTTTGTGTTTATCGATGATTATGCACATCATCCTGAAGAAATTAAGGCAGTATATCAGGCGGTTAGAGAAATGTATCCAAGAAAAAAAGTATTAGCAATTTTTCAGCCTCATTTGTTTAGTAGAACAAATGATTTTGTAGATGATTTTGCCGATAGCCTGTCAAAATTTGATGAATTGTTGTTGTTAGATATATATCCAGCAAGAGAATTGCCAATAGAAGGAGTGACTTCAAAATGGTTATTGAATAAAATTAAGAATTCAAATAAAAAATTAATTCAGAAATCTGATTTAATAAATGAAATTAAAATATCTAATGCTCAAGTAGTACTAACTATTGGTGCAGGAGATATTGGAGAAGAAGTAAAATATATAAAAGAAGCTTTTAGTGTTGCGAATTAATTACAACTACATAAAGATCATTGGGTTACTAATACTAGTTGGTGGTTTATTTGCGTTTTCTAACCAAAGAAATAATATCAGAAAAGTTGTAAAATCTAACATAAAATTCTTAGGCGAGAACAAGTTATTCATAACAGATGAGACTGTTAGTAAATTGTTAATACAAAATCAGCAACCTGTTACGAAGCAACCTAAAGATATTATAGATTTGAACGAATTAGAAACTGCCCTAAATTCTAATCCAATGATAAAGAAAGCAGAAGTGTTTATGTCAGTAAACGGTGAGCTTTCCGCTGAAATTGAACAAAAACAACCTATTGCGAGAGTCAATACAAATGCATCATATTATATAGATGATGAAGGTTCTTTTATGCCTTTGTCATCTAATTACGCTGCAAGAGTACCACTAGTTACAGGTAATATTAAGAAAAATAAGCTCGAAACAGTTTTTCAATTTGCTAAAGCTGTAGATGAAGATGAGTTCTTAAAAAAGCATGTCATTGAGATTCGTCAAAATGACGATGATACTATTGATTTTAAGATTCGTAAAAGTGATTTTATAGTTCATTTAGGAACTTTAAAAAAACTCGAAAAGAAAATAAATAATTTTAAGGCCTTCTATCAAAAGGCATTAAAAGATAAAGTTTTAGATAGTTACAAGATTGTAAATCTAAAGTTTGATAAACAAGTTATATGCACCAAAAAGTAAACTATGGAAAAGCATAACATTTCGGTAGGTTTAGATATAGGAACCACAAAAATTGTGGCCATGATTGGTCGCAAAAATGAGTACGGTAAAGTTGAAATTTTGGGTGTTGGTAAATCCAAAAGTTTAGGCGTGCATCGTGGTGTAGTAAATAATATTACACAAACGATTCAATCGATACAACAAGCCGTACAAGAAGCAGAAGCTGCTGCTTCAGAAAAAATTGAAGAAGTAACAGTAGGTATTGCAGGTCAGCATATACGTAGTTTACAGCATAGCGATTATATCACTAGAGCTAATTCTGAATTGGTTATAGATGAAGGAGATATTGATCGATTGATTAATCAGGTTCATAAGTTGGTAATGTTGCCAGGTGAAGAAATTATCCATGTATTACCACAAGAGTTTAAAGTAGATGGTCAGGCTGAAGTTAAAGAACCAATAGGAATGTATGGTGGAAGACTTGAGGCTAATTTTCATGTTGTAGTTGGTCAAGTATCGTCTATCAGAAATATTGGAAGATGTGTTAAAAGTTCTGGTTTACAGTTAGAAGGCATAACATTAGAACCTTTAGCATCTGCAAACGCTGTATTAAGTAGAGAGGAAAAAGAAGCTGGTGTAGCGTTGATTGATATCGGTGGAGGTACAACAGATTTAGCTGTATTTAAGGATGGTATAATTCGTCATACGGCAGTAATTCCTTTTGGAGGAAATGTAATTACAGAAGATATAAAGGAAGGATGTTCTATTATCGAAAAGCAGGCAGAGCTTTTAAAAATAAAATTTGGTTCTGCATGGCCAGGAGAGAATAAAGACAACGAAATTGTTTCTATTCCTGGGTTACGAGGAAGAGAGCCAAAGGAGATTACATTAAAAAACTTGTCTAAAATTATACACGCTAGAGTAGTAGAAATTATAGAGCAAGTATATGTTGAAATTAAGAATTACGGTCACGAAGAGCAGAAGAAAAAACTTATAGCAGGTATTGTTTTAACAGGTGGTGGAAGTCAATTAAAACACTTAAAACAATTAGTTGAGTACATCACAGGAATGGATACAAGAATAGGATATCCTAATGAGCATTTAGCAGGAGATAGTGATGAAGAAATTACTAGCCCATTATTTGCCACAGCTGTAGGTTTGGTAATGGATGGTTTAAAGCGTCAAGATCGCAGACATGCTGATGAATTAGAAGAATTGATAATTGAGAATCAAGCAGAAGAATCTATGGAGGCTCAGCAAGAAGAAGTGGTGGAGGAGCTTAAAAAAGAACGTCGCTCTTTTTTAGATAAGTTAACAGAGCGTGTCAAAGAGTTTTTGGATAACGCAGAATAGAGAAAAAATTAATGTATATAAAATCCCATAATCACAATTAATATGAGTAATAGCAACGAATTTGGAAATATCTCATTTGATTTACCTAAACATCAATCTAATGTCATTAAAGTAATTGGTGTAGGTGGTGGTGGTAGCAATGC